>Ga0209337_1004190_pt1 | contig 10020 bp, 22 predicted proteins | sample LinPmetageLP53_FD_184044 | JGI IMG/M metagenome (GOLD analysis project Ga0209337, IMG submission 184044) | Marine viral communities from the Pacific Ocean - LP-53 (SPAdes) (version 2) | ecosystem: Environmental > Aquatic > Marine > Oceanic | place: Pacific Ocean | collected 2010-02-08 | reverse complement strand
TGCAAAAAATTAAAATAGATTTATTAGATGCTCAAAGAGCGGTAAGAAGAACTTTAGTTAAAAAAATAATGATAAAAAAATGAAAACACAAAAAGACGACTTAGAAAAAGAAATTAAAACCTTACAAGTTATGTTGCAACACGCTTTAATGATGGGAGATAATAAGCGAGCAAAAGAATTTGAAGATAAAATTAACCACGCAAGAGATTGCATAACACATATGATGTAATGAATATACCTAAACAAATATCTTTTGAAGAGCATTATGTTTTAGTGCAATACTATCAAAATAAAATAAAAAAATTACAAACTGAAATTAACCAATTAACAAACAAAAAATGAAAGAAGAAAAATTTACAATACATCAAAAAATAAGTTTACTTCAAAGTGAAATAGGCGGTATAAGTAAAGACGCTAAAAACCCTTTTTATAAATCAAAATACTTTGATGTAAATTCTTTAATAAAACAGCTAACACCTTTGTTACAAAAATACGGTCTAGTTTTGTTGCAACCTATTAACAGCAATAAAGTTAATAGTATTATTTGTGATTTAGAAAGCAATGAGGTAGTTGAATCTTCTCTTGAATTACCAACAAACTTAGATCCACAAAAACTAGGTAGCGCAATCACCTATTATAGACGTTATACTTTACAGTCTTTACTAGCTTTGCAAGCTGTGGACGATGACGCAAACTTAACAGTCAAAAAATTACCTGCTTTATTGGAAAATACGCCAGCGTTTAAAACCGCTAGACAAAGATTAATGACTGGCAGTTTAAATATGGCAGAAATTAAAACTCACTATACTGTAGAAACTGACGTTCAGGAAAAATTACTTAACTTTAAACTAAATAAATAAACTATGAGTGCAATTATCAATGCGAGTATTAGGGTGGATAAATTACCTAAAGAAAAATTTATCAAAGGAAAAGATGGAGCCGTTTATTACAACCTTACAATATCTGTAAACAATGAAACTAGATATGGTAACAATGTTGCAATAACAGACTCACAAACTAAAGAAGAAAGGGATGCAAAAGTTCAAAGAAATTACTTAGGTAATGGAAAAGTGGTTTGGACTGATGACATTATTAAATTAGCTGAAAAGGAAGAAAAACTTGATATAATTTCAGGTACTGAATCTTCTGACTTACCTTTTTAAGAACTTTATTTTTTATTAACTGGGTATAGGTTTTTATCTATACCCTTTTTTTTTATCTTTATTTAATGCAACTAAGATTTGACGAACAACAAACAGAACACGAAATGCTTATGCAATTTATTGAAAAGGATTGCAGAGTAAACACAAAAGAAATAATTGAATATCCACCAGTAGCTTTATCCTATGGTGAAAAATTACTAAAATCTAAAAAAGGTGATTTACTTTTACCTATACCTATTGGGACATACGGCAATCTAAGCGTAGTCAGCGCACCTCCTAAAACAAAGAAAACATTTTTTATATCCTTACTAGCTTCAGTGTATTTAAGCGACAGAAACATATACGGTGGAAATATAAAAGGACATAGGGGGAAAGGACATTTAGTACATTTTGATACTGAGCAAGGTTTATGGCATTGCCAAAAAGTATTCAAAAGAGTTTACGATATGAATTCCCAAATAGACAGCAATGTTTATCATACGTTTGGGCTGCGTACAGTAGGCTATAAGCACCGTATACAATTTATTGAACACTACCTATCAAAAAAAATAAAGGAGCCTTCTCTTGTAATTATCGACGGAATTGCCGACCTTGTGTCTGACGTTAATGATTTACAGCAGTCAAATGCTTGTGTGCAGAAACTAATGGAATGGTCCACAAAGTACAATTGTCACATAATAAATGTAATTCACAACAACTTTGGAACTTCTAAAATGACAGGACATTTAGGATCTATGCTTGAAAAGAAGGTTGAAAGTCACATAGAGTTAGAAGCTAATACCGTCAATAAAGAATGGGTGACGGTTAAATGTAAAAGGAGTAGAGGGTACGCCTTTGAAACCTTTAGCTTTACAGTTAATGAATTAGGTATCCCTTCGGTTGTAAACAACTTTTATGACCCTTTAAAAAGATATGATTGAAAAGCAAATGATATTAATTGCACAAAAACATCTAACGTGGATTGATATTGTTTTATCCTTAGGCTGCAACAGGCGAACAGCTGAAGACATAGTTCAAGAAATGTATTATAAAATTCAATTAAAACTAGAAAACGGTTTGGACATAATGTATAATGATGAAATTAATTATTATTATATTTTCAAAACCTTAAAGACTTTGTTTTATGATTTAAAAAGAAAAGGCAAGAATATAAAAATGGTTCCAATTGATAACCTTGCTATAATACAAAATGATGTTAATTACACAGAGTCATATAGTAAAATTGAAAAAGAATTAAATCAAATGTTTTGGTATGATCGCAAAGTCTTTGAAATTATTAATGAAGGTGAAAGTATTGCAGAATTTTCAAGAAAATCTTACATTCAATATTATTCACTTTACAACACATATAAAAAAGTTAAAGAAAAATTAAAAAAATTATTATGAAACTAGGAGATTTAATTTATTACATAACTAAATACACTGGCATAAAATATATAGTTGAAACCTATCACGCATTCAGGGGAACGGAGTGTAAATGTGATGACAGAAGAAATTCTTTGAATAAAATTAAAATTAAAAGATGGTAAGATTTGAAAAAAAAGACTTTGAATTATGGGAAGAATTTAGAATGGGTACAAAACACCACATTTCAGCTAAAGAATTTCAATTGGTGTGTGACTTCCACGCAAAATATTACAAACATACCTTCTATAAACCTTGCACTTGTTCCGCCACAACTGTAAACAGATGGATTAAAGACTTAAATATTGTTTGGGATAATGGGTATAAAAAAGATTAATAAATGGGAGCAGGCAGTTGTCACCCTTTTAAACTTTGACGGTTGGGATTTAAAATGGACAGGTGAAGGCTTTACTAATTATGATGCAGAAGGAAAAACACCTAAGGGTTTCCCTTGTGTTATTGAAATGAAATTTAGAACTAAGTATTATGAAGATAAAATGCTTGAAAAATACAAATACGATGCTTTAATGGCATTGGATAAAAACATCATAAAACTTTACTTTGTAAATGACCCAAAAGGTAACTTTATGTATTGGCTAAATACTCTTAAAATGCCAGAAACTAAACAAATGTACTGTCCTGATACTACAATATGGACAAAAAAAAGATTAAACAAAGACGTATATCTCCTCAAGGAAAACCAAGCAAGCCGAATAAATATCAATATTTTTTAAAAATAAGTTGTTAAAAGTTTTGTGAATAACTTTAGTTATTATATATTAGCTGTATAATTAAAACAAACACAATGATACAAGAAACACATTTAGGCTTAGTAAAATTTACAGAAGAAACTGGTATTACCGCAGTTAAATATTTAAAATCTAAATTTAACAGAGAGTTAGGCGAAACTATTAATTTTGACGGAACTACATATAAAGTTGGCGTTATTGCTAGTAATAGAAATGAAGTTATATCAACTTTAAATAGTTTAATTCGTAAACAAAACAAATTTAATAAGCCAAAACAATATATAAATACTAACACTAAATTAATAAACAAACTAACTAAATCTTTATAATTTTTTAACATAACTTAAAACAAACAAAATGACAAACACAAAAAAACCTATTTTAATTTCAAGAGAATTTGATGTTAACACACAAACAATAGTAACGTGGAAAGAGTATAACGCACTTTCAATTATTGCTATGAGTGCCGCAAGACTTTTAGAAAGCGGAACAGACACACCTTACTTATCAAAACTTAGAATGCAAACATTAAAAGAAACTGTTGAAGAATTAGATAAACTAGATAACAAAATATTTAACTTTTAATTATGAAAACATACACAAACAAAACAGTAAAAGTTGGAACTATATTATATTCAAGCTGGGGATACGACCAGACAAATATTGATTATTATATGATTACTAAAATAGTAGGTAAAACATTTGTTGAAATACAACATATAGAAAGCCAGTTAGACGAAAGTAAAAGCACGCAATATTGTGATGCTGTTATACCTTACAAAGTTTTAAATCCAGCAGCTAGAACAATGAGAAAAAAAGTAAGAGTAGATAGTTATGGTGATGTAAGCCTAAGATTAAATACTTATAGCAACGCTTGGTTGTGGGACGGACAGCCAAAAATGCAAACTAATGCATACTATGGGAGATAATGCAGAAACTACAAAACCTTAAAGACTTAGAATATTACGCAGCGTCCATTTCAACAAATAATATATTGTTAAAGTGGATGCGGTCTAAGCCAAAGAACAAAGAATTAAAATTACTTTCTGATAATATAATAAAAATAGAATTTTACGTTAACCAGTTACAACAGAACGACAGGCTTAATCAAGAAATAATATCAGAATATAGATATAAACTAAACAAACTTAAATTAAAATAAAACTATGTCACACAGACCACACGCTTTTGAAAATCAAATCTTTGAACACTACAGGGAAAGAGCAAAACAAATTAACTTAGCTATAGAACTATTAAAAGAACATAACTATACGATTGTAGATTTACAGGGAAACATTATACGCAAAGAAAATGAATAGAGTTAATAAATATACTAGAGCAGGGGGAGAAGGTAAATATATATATTGTTCTAATTGTAATGTAAAAACAAAAGTATATCACTTTAGTTGGTCCGCTTTACAATGTGGGGGATGTAAAAATATGATTGATAAATATGATTATTTATTAGAAGCTAGAAGTTTTAGATCTAGGCAAGGCAGGTCAAATAGACAATACAAATCATCTTTTATGGTTTTAATATTATCTTTTATTCTTTTATTAATATCCTTTATAATTTTTTTATGATATTATTAGTAGACGCAGATAGTTTAATATTTGCCAGTTGTTACAGAACAAAAACTCACCCAGAAGACAATCCTTTTTTTGAAAACATAGAAGATAGTATTGCAAAATTTGATGAGCAATTTATGAAAATTGTAAATGACCTAGAAGAAAAATACCCAGTTGAAAAGGTTATAACATTTAATGGAAGCAAAGGTAATTTTAGAAAACTAATAACTAAAAAATACAAAGCAAATAGAAAGAAGCAACAGCTTCCGCCTTTACTCCACCCTATGCACCAATACGTCAAGGACACATATGATAGTAAGTTCGGTTTTGGAATAGAAACAGACGACCTAGTTGCTAGGTATTGGTATAAGTTAACAACAGAATTAGGCAGAGACAATGTGATGATAGTCAGCATAGACAAGGATTACAAACAGTTTCCTTGTTTAATGTATAACTACCATTACAAACATAAGGTAATACTAGATATAAGTCCGTCAGACGCTTTATATAACTTCTACGAACAAATGATAGTAGGGGACACAGCAGACAACGTAAATTATTTTAAAGGAAAAGGCAAAGTATTTGCAAAAAAATATTTTGTAAATTGTGAAACTAAATATCAATACACAAAAAAGATATACGAATTATTTAAAGAACAATACAAGGGCAAGGCAAGACAAAAATATACTGAATGCTATGCTCTTTTAAAACTTAGAACAATATGATAAACAGCTTACTTAGTAGATTAGGAATTGAGGTTTGGAAAGACATTCCAGAATATGAAGGACATTATCAAGTTAGTAATTTGGGAAATGTAAGAAGTATTAAATTTAATAAAATTAAAAAAATAAAACATTTAATAACAACATCAAAAAGATGGAGAGTTAATTTATATAAAAAAAATAAACTATCAACGAACAACAGGGTTTCAGTTTTAGTTGCTGAGGCATTTTTAAATCACAAAAGATGTGGTCACAAATTAGTAGTGGACCATATTGATAATAATAAAATAAATGATAAACTGTATAATTTACAAGTAATTACACATAGACAAAACTTAACAAAAGACAGAAAAAACAGAACTGGTTATACTGGAGTAACTAAAAACAAATCTGGAAATCGTTTTGACGCTGCAATAAGAGACGGCAAGAAAGTAATATATTTAGGTTCACATAAAACACCTGAAGAAGCATCACAAGCATATCAAAAAGCACTGAGTAAATTAATATGAAAAACTTAACACCAGCAGAAATAGGCAAGAAAATAAAAAAACTTGCTAAGGTTGACCTATATTCAGATTCAAGAAAAGAAGAAGTTATAATACACAGATCACTGTTAACTTATATTCTTAGGGAAAAATTAAAAATGAGGTGGATTGCTATTGCCTTATTTTATAACTCACAAGGAAAACCAATGGACCACGCAAACGCTATGAATAGCTTTAAGCAATATCCAGTATATAAAAAAAAACATAAAAATTTAAAAAAACTTGAAAATTTATTCACGTTTAAAAGTGATTTAATATATGATGAAATAAATGAAATACATTATTTAAAAAATCAAGTTAAAAAATTAGAAAATAAATTTAAAAAAAATCCTCTTTTTAATTCAATCAAAAACATACCTTTAGAAAGGCAAGAAGAAGCTGCTGAAAGAATTGCATTAATGAAACGAAGTTGGAAATGGAAACAAAATACTTAAATAAATACGTTATATAATTATGCCACAGTTAATCAAACTATACAAAATCAAGGGAAACCCTAACAATCCAAGGATAGTAAAAAATGAAAAATTTAAAAAATTAGTTGAATCAATTAGGGGTTTTCCTGAAATGTTTGAAAAAAGACCTATAGTGGTTGATGAAAACTTAATGGTGCTAGGTGGCAATATGAGATTAAAAGCCTGTCAAGAGTTAGGCATCAAAGACATATGGGTAGATATAGCCACAAGTTGGACAGATAAACAAAAGAATGAATTTGTTATAAAAGACAATAATCACTCAGGGGAATGGGACTGGGATATACTTGCTAATAACTGGAGTACCTTAGAGCTTCAAGACTGGGGACTGGATGTGTGGAAAGGTGCAGAAGAAAGTGAGTTTTTTGATGTTGAAGATGTTGAAAATAATGAAAACAAACCAAAAGCAAGTGATGACAATTACAGTGTATTTGAAATGATAATGCTTCACGAAGACAAAATATTTTTATTAAATGTTTTAAATAATATAAAAAAAGAATTAGATTTAAAAACAACAGCTGATGCTTTATCACACTTAGCTAAAAACCATAAAACAAAATGAAAGAAAACAATGCATTTATTAGCTTTGAAAATGACAAAGCAGGATTAATATTTGATGACAGTAATGATTCAGTATATCCTATTAAGTATTATAACGTAATAAACAGTAAAGGTTTTGAGCCTAAAGAAGAATGCTCTTATTATGGTTATTGTTATGAGGGGTCAACTCAATTATTTCAAAATGACCGCAGTACAATGTCAATTTATGAGGGTATGTATTTTTCAAGTTCAAAACTTAAAAATGATTATGAAATTAATCCAATATTTTTTAGTCCTAATGATTTTAAAATGATTATAATTGAAGTATATCATAATAAAGGAATATATCCTAAAACTAAATACAAAGCAATGAACTTAGTAGGTGGACCAATTGAAGAAGAAGGTCGCTTAAAATACATTGATGGCTGTACAGATTCCTTATTAATACCGCCAGTTAAATTAGGTGACCCTTGCTTTAATCATTTACACTTCCCTAGTAATATAGACCAAACATCACACACCCACCCATCACACAGAATAGGAATAGTAGCTAAAGGAAATGGCGAATGTCTTACACCTTTTGGCAACCTACCGTTAACTGAAGGAATGATATTTGTTATAAAAAAATGGGACGGCAATACAGAAAACAAAGGCTTAGACGGCAAGATGTATCCTAATGGAACACACAGTTTTAAAACACCTAAAGATACAGGTATGGATGTCATTGCTTTTCACCCAGATTCAGACTTTGGAGCAACTGATGTAAACCACCCTATGATTAATAGAACAATTGTAGACGGTGTGTCCGCTAATTCTTTAGACCATATAAGAACTCAGTAATGTCAAGAGCCAGAAAAAAAGAATATATTGAAGCTAATGTTTATGAAGAATCACTAAATAGAATAAGGTATTTATTTGATGCATTTGATAATATTGTAGTTAATTTTTCAGCTGGCAAGGATAGCACCGTTGTATTAAACCTAGCATTAATAGTATCAAAAGAAAAAAACAAAAGAATTACAGTCAACTTTTTTGATGAAGAAGCTATACATCCACCTACTATAGAATACGCTAGACGAGTAAGCAAAAACAAAGCAATTGATTTTAAATGGTATTGCTTAGAATTTAAACATAGAAACGCTTGTTCAAATGAAGAACCGTTCTGGTATTGCTGGGATGTAAATAAGAAAGATTTATGGGTGCGTGAATTACCAAAAGAAGCAATCACTAAACATCCTAAGTTTATAAAAGAAATGAGCTTTCAAGAGTTTAGTTCTTTGATGCCTAATAAGGTTGACGGTCTTACTGCTATACTAACTGGCGTAAGGACACAAGAAAGCTTCAGACGAATGAAAGCAGTATCAACAAAAAAGAATGACAACTATATTGCAAGGGACGGTCACGTTTCACATTGTCACCCAATATATGACTGGTCTAGTGAAGATGTATGGCTAGCAGTACACAAGTTTAAATGGGATTACAATACAACATATGACGTATTTAATCAAACAAGATTATACAATAAGTTTCTAGGTCAAAGAGTATGCCCACCTTTTGGAGAAGAACCACTTAGAGGTCTTTGGATTTATGCTGAATCATTTCCTGAAATGTGGGAGAAAATGTTATTTAGAGTTAAGGGTGTGGCTACTGCGTGGAGGTATGCAAATACAGAACTGTATGGTATTGGTAAAAAAGTAAAGCCAGAAAATTTAACTTATAGAAAATGGGCTGAAGTAATACTTGAAAGTTATGATACAGTAGAAGTCAATGAAGTTAAAAAGAATTTAAACACTTTAATAAAAAGACATTACGATAAAACGAATGACGAAATACCAGACGAGGAAGTACATCCATTAACTGGGACATCTTGGTCTTTTATTTGTAAGATATGTATTAAGGGAGATTTTAAAGGTCGTACAGGACCAGCCTTAGAAGGCAATGCAATAAACGCACAAAAAAAACTAGGGATACATTCTTTTGATGAAGCAGTAAAAATATACGGTAGACCAGAATATCAAAATAAAAGATTTAACAGAAAATAATATGAAGCAACCTTTAGATAAAATTACTTGGATTGAACGTGATAAATTAAAACCAAATAATTATAATCCTAACAAAGTAGCACCGCCTGAATTAAAGCTATTAAAAATATCAATACTAGAAGACGGCTGGACACAGCCTATTGTTGTTAATCCTGATTATACAATAGTTGACGGTTTTCATAGGTGGACTGTTTCCGGACATAAAGAAATAAGCGTTCTAACGGAAGGAAAAGTTCCTATCGTTATGGTTAGTACAAAAGACCACTCACAGCAACAGATGGCTACTATACGTCATAATCGTGCTAGGGGAACACACGGTGTCTTAGCAATGAGCGATATAATAACACAAATGGTCAAAGACGGTGTAACTGGCAAAGACATTATTAAAAGACTAGGAATGGAAAAAGAAGAAGTAGTACGTTTATTATTTAGATCTGGCATTCCAAAAAGTGATGTATTTAAAGATTCTGAATTCAGTAAAGCGTGGCAACCTAAATAAAAATAATTATGACAAAATCTGACATACTAAAAAGTAGTTTACTAAAAGCACTTGAAAAAGCTCTAGGCGTAGTCACAACGGCTTGTTTAAATTCAGGCTGCAGTAGGGAAACCTTTTATAAATATTGTAAAGATGACGCAGCATTTAAAGCCAAAGTAGATGACATTTCTAATATAGCTATAGACTTTGTTGAAAGTCAACTGCATAAACAAATACAAGGCGGCTCTACAGCAGCAACTATATTCTATTTAAAAACAAAAGCTAAACATCGTGGTTATGTTGAAAGGCAAGAAATAACAGGTGCAGAAGGAATGCCT
>Ga0209337_1004189_pt1 | contig 10020 bp, 10 predicted proteins | sample LinPmetageLP53_FD_184044 | JGI IMG/M metagenome (GOLD analysis project Ga0209337, IMG submission 184044) | Marine viral communities from the Pacific Ocean - LP-53 (SPAdes) (version 2) | ecosystem: Environmental > Aquatic > Marine > Oceanic | place: Pacific Ocean | collected 2010-02-08 | reverse complement strand
TTCTTTTCTGATGATACATCTTACGCCATCTAATTTTCTAGATGATAACCACCTTTCATTTTCAAAGTCACAAAATTTCTCTTCATATTTAGTTGCTAAGGCGACATCAAAGGTTGGAATTAAATTTGGAATAACTTTATTGATAACTGATGAGGAAGCTCTTATCTCCATGTTTCTATCTATAATACTAAAGATCAAATCCTCATATTCTTTATGTTGAAGTATAAATGCATTTACCATTGCAATTGCATCATGGCCTGTATATACTCTATCATTGAGGTCGTTTAATAAACTAAAGATTGTATCATGAATTGAATTCATATCACACATATCTTCATTTTTTTTACAAGTCTTACTAGTTACATAGTATTTCTTATAAGGATCATATGTATAATTTAACGCGGTTGTAATGAACTTATTATCTTTTACTGAACCAATAATAACCTTTTTCTCTAATAGAGAAGAAGTGGATTTCATTTCGTTAACAAATTCTTGGAGTTCTTTTAGCATTTCTTTCATCTTTTATATTATTTATAATATAAAGATAAGGAAAAAATCTCGTACTACCAAATCTTTTGGCAGCTTTTTTTCAGAAAAGTTTAACTGGCTGTAAATGAATTTATCAATGTTTTTGGTCTTTCAAATTGAATTGAACTCGAAGCAACCATTGCGTTTTCTGAAAACTTGTCATTTGTTCCATCTTTAGTATTGTATCCAGGATTTGATTGAACTACTCCATCTACACTTCCGGATATTTCATATGCAGTATCAACTGGTATTTGCCATTTATCTGATAGATATGTAAGTACAGTATTTATTTCACTAATACTTAAAGCTTTATTATACATAATCATTTCCATGAAGCTTCCTTCATAAATATTTGATCCTGGAGTTCCTTCTGTCAATGCAAGATCATTTGCTGTTGCATTAGTTGTTTCTGGTGTATGATGTCTAGCCCATAATGATCCAAGTGATGGTTGTGCCAAAGAACCTGTCATGAGCCAATCTGCATCTATTCCTTCTTTTTCATGATTACGGAATTCAGGTCCTCCAGATAACCAAAATGATGCTGTATGATCTTGTATTTGGTTTGTTGCTAATTTGACAACTTGTATTCTTGCCATTCGCTGCATTGGATCTCGTTGGTCTGCCTTTCCTCCAGCTACCACTCCGTTATCGTCACCAGTCTGGCCATGGTAAAGTTGTTCTCCTTGTTTATTATATATATTAAGTGGTCTATCACTATATGAACCTGTACCACCCATTGGCCAGGATGATTCAGTAACAAATCCACAAGACATACCACTACCTTGTAAGTCAAACTTTAATTTTCCATTTGTTGCATGAGTATCTGTTATTAGTACAAATGTTCCACCATTAAATGCATGGTCATAAATATAATATCGCTCGGCTGTTTCTGTTCCTCTATCTGACCATAAACAACTATTAACATTGAATCTTTTATTTCCATGAGATACTATAAAATGGGTAAATTCTGGGTGATCGTGTATTTCTTTTTTTGCAACTAATGGCATCCATGCATTTGTATGAAATTCTGCATATGGAATACCTTTCCATTTACCTCCTAATTCTATAGTCTTTCCTGTGCCGCCATCTCTTGCATATCCCAAATACCCAGTTCTTTGATGTGAACTTCCAGAATACCAAAGTGGACTTGCAAAAGGAGCAGATCTATTCTTATCCATTCTATTAATTGGTTCCCAGTCTGCATCCGGATGAATGGCATCAGCTGAGTTTTTCCATTTGTATATAGGATCACCATCTTTAACTGGTCTTTCTTCTCCTTCTTGTACAAAGAATTTTAGTTGATTAATATCAATATGACTTCCGGTTGCAAAATGTCCTACTTCAAATCGTACTGATGAGACAGAACTTGTATTGGCTAATGTTATTATCCTCAATGGATCAAGTGATGCACTTCCATTTAGATCTATACCCATATGGCTACCACTTGTATATTTCTCACCCATAACTGTTATATCATTATTTTGTAATACCGTATCTGATCCTGTAGTCTCTGTTTGGTGTACATGGCATATTCGTCTAGATCTGTTACCCTCATTATTGGGGTTGCTATCATTATAAAATGCATTTGAAGTAGCTCTAACATCAAATGTAACTGGCATTGAACTTCTTGTTAATGCAAATAATTCTATCTTTTTTAATACTACTGGTGTTTCAAAATTGTATTGTATCTCAACCAATCCTCCATTATTTACATTTACAAAATCAGTATTTAGATCATAACTTGCACTATTATGTGATATAGTCCAATATGTATTCAGTTTACCATCAATTGCACTTGCTGAATTTGGTGCACTTAGTATTGCACCATTTGGAGCAATATTTGTTCGGCCGGTTTCTTCATTGATTGAACTACCACCTCCTATTTTGGATCCCCAAAATGCATGCAATCGTGTATGATCTAAAGCTAGAGATCTAGTAGTATATGTTATTATTCTATCAGTATTAGCACTATCTAAATGCACCATTTTTTTAGCATCAATTGCTTCAAAACTAGCTTTGAGTTGTTGTCCAGCTGTTAATGGTTTATCAATACCTTTTACACCTTGGTATAATAATCTTGTTTCAGGCCATAGTTGTAACGTTTCATAATACCTTTGAGCTCTTGCATTATCTTGTTCATATAATAATCTAGCTCTTCTACCATCTTGTTCAAATAATAAGTCATTACCAGAAGTTGATTTCCATTCTTCCCATGTTAATACTGATTTAGGTTGTGGTCTATTTACCCATGGATCATTAGTATTTGATTGAATCTTAAATACATAGTCATGTATATTTGATAATCGTTGTTGCTGAGCATCTTGCCTTTCAGAATCTAATATTTGTTGTACCTCATGGAGTACCTTATTAACCTCTTCACGCTGTTCATGATCTTGAGCTTCTATTATTAATCGTCTTGATTCATATTCTTCCCAATCAATTTCTGCCAATCTTCTTTTCTCAGCTGTTGCATCTACTCTTTGTTGTAATTGTTCCTGTTCAAAGGACTTAACTTCTGCTTGAATTTGTTGAGACTCTATTAAATCTTCTTGTTCTTCTTTAGCCCACCTTTCAATTTTTTCTGATTCCGCTATTTGTTTAGCTTCTATACGTTCAACTTCTTGTTCACGTAGTTTTTCTAGCCTTTCAACTTCTTGTAATTCTTTTTGTTCTTTAATAGATTCTATACGATCAACTTCCTTAGCTAACTCTACATCTCTTTGAGTTATTAATTCTTCCCTTGCATCATATTCACCTGTAATAATTTCTTTAAGCGTAACCTTTTGATTTTGTTTAGAAACTTTTTTATGTTGTTCTAATGCCTTTGTTTGTTTTTGTGCTAAAGCCTTTTGTTCTTCTAATTCAAATAAACGATGTTCTTCTTGTTCTTTTAGATAAGCTTCTTTTGCATTTACTTTTGCATTCTCTTCTGATAAGTAATTATCATATTCTTGTCGTTCAAAGGCTTGTTGATCTAACTGGTCCTGTTCAAATTTTAACCATTCCTTTTCTTCCTTTAATAAACGAGCCTGTTCCTGTGCTTGTAATACAGCTTCTTCTCTTGCTCTTCTTCTTGCTTCTGTTTTTTGTTTAAATGATTTCATAACTATATTATTTGTTTTATAATATCTAATTCGGAAGGATTGATTCTTAATTCTTGATCACCAATTTCTGGTTTACTATCTGGTATATCTTCGGCCATAACAGTATCGCCTGACATTTCCCATGGACCCCAATGTCCTTCCTCAACCATGAACTTTGCTGATTCTTCTGGAGTATAGTAATGACATTCTTTTGGATCAACTCTACCCAATGCATAATATACTTGTTTTGGTATTTCTAATTTTCTACTATTGGAATGATCTAATACCGTATCTTTTGATTCTACCCAACAATGACCATATCTCATTCCTTCTAATGCGCCTTGACCATTTACCATTCCATGCACTAATTTATGTTCTTTATCACCAAACATATCCATAATGAGTCTGCCACCAGCTGGATAACAGTCTCCCATCTTACCTTCTAACAATATGTCTTTTAATTTAATCATAAATCTAGCTTTTCTATTTCTGGGGCTTCTTCAACATATCGATCTGGATCTAAATCCTTTGCATATTTTTTATCTACAAATTGTTCTTGTCCTACTGGATCATATATATTACCTTTTTTATCTACCAACCAATAATGTGGGATATATTTCCAAGATTCTGAATACTTACTGTTTTCAATCCAAACCCGTCTTTCTTTAGCACTATTAAAGTTACCACCATCTTCTAAAAATTCTTGTTTCATTTCTTTAGTGAAATCTTTTTTACCTGATACTACTTTATCTGCTCTAAAATATCCTTGGTCTTTGTTTGGAAATGGACTTTTTAATTCTATGCCATATTTGTTTTTTGCAAAAGACATAATATCTAATGCAGCTGGACCACAGCCATCTCGTCTGCAAAAATGTTTGTACATCATTTGTCCATGCTTTGGATTCCCAATATGATCTAGATTATAACTACTACCTCCTTTTTTTGTATGTTCTTTCCAAGCATCTATTACCTCTTCAGGTTTTGGAGTTACAACTTCTAATAATATGTCTTTTAGTTTAATCATTACCACTTTCTACAACTCCAATATCCTGCAGTAGTTCTATCTTTTTTTGTATCACATTTATGTCTAGCTCTAAATGATTTCCTAGCACCAGGATTATTTTTTTTAATCCTCATAGTTTTTTGTCCAGCCTTTTTTGCAGACGTTCCTCCGTGACCAAAATTAACCTTTTTAACATTACCAGTTTTAGGATCTTTAACATATACTTTAAATTTCTTTACATCTCCTCTAGTAGGCTTACCAAGTTTTACCTTACGGCCTTGGTATTCAGCTTCTTGATATATAACAGGTTCTGAATGTTCTATTATTTCTAATCTTAAAGATTCATTTCTATATATAGAATTCATTTTATTCTCCTTTATTAGTTTTGTAATTGACTGTACTGCAGGATATCGATTCAACATATTATTTACTGCCTGGATGTTCTTATTTGAATCATCCATAAAGTATACTGTATCATATCCTTTTTTGATTTGGTCTTCAATCCAATTGGCTTTTAATTTTGGATCTGCAGAACCTAATGGAACTACATATGCATCTATACCCATTGTTTTTAGAAAACTAGTAACTGGTGCACCTAATCTTCTTGCAGTTAGTATAGTTACCTTTCTCGACCCTTTAGCAGCCTTTCTTGCTTTATCTAATTGTTTGATCAACAATTCAGCATTCTTTTTTATGAGTCTTGGATTTCTAATTTTCCTATCAAAGTCTTTAAAATCAAAATCTTCACCAGGTCTTTGTTTATAAACTGCAAACTGGGCTGGATCTAGTTTTTTTATAGTTCGTCCTTGACGTGTAACATATATCCATGCATCTGATTTTGCTATTGTGTCATCAAAATCAAATACACTTAGTACTTTACGTTCTTGGATTATGTCTTTAAACTTGTTCATATCTCTCGATCTGGATACCAATTGTCATCCCAATCATTAGGATCTAACATCCTAATTCATCTTCTGCTACTATATCATTTGATTGAAGTAATGTATATGAAAATGAGTTACCATGTATTTCTCTTGCTGTCTGACATATATCTAAAAATGCATGCCAATCATCATTATGAGCAATTACTTGACAACCTGCTGACCATTTATCAACTCTAGTAGATTTCCTTCCTGCTTTAGAAGTTGCTCTATGAATATTAATTCCAAATAAACCTGTATCTGTTTTAGAATCATCTAAGTCATATGTTGAATCTCTATTAGCATCTCTATAGACTGTTACATTTTTCTTTTGTCCTAAAGCTGTATACTTCCCACCATGTAATCTTATTTTATGACTTCCTCTATACTGTCCTTCCTTTAAGATTGCAACACCCTTTTCCATCATAGGATGTTCAACCCAATGTGTTCCAGGATCTGTTGTACATTCAAAGCAATGAAATTGCCATTCACCATCTTCTTTATAAGATATAGTAATATGATCATCAAATGCATTTGTAACTCTACCTTTAGTTTCATTGTTCCTAACACCTACAATATTTACATCAAATCCTTTATTACTAGAATCATCAAACCATTTGTAGCCTTTCGCTTTTACAGCTTCTTCTATTTGTTCTTTTGTGTACATATTTAACTTCTCCTCATTTTGTTTTTATTAATATATGTTTATTATAAATATATGAATCGTATGGTTCTCACTCTTTTTCTGGCCGTTTCTTGTTTCGTTTATTACGTTTATCATGGCCGCGGTCAAACTCTTCAAAATGGTTTGCCTTTCTGCGTGGGACCTTTTCCTTATACGGTCGGTAATCATCTAGATCACCTGTTCTAATTTTTGGCATGACTATTTACGTAAATTAACGTCTTTGTACCAGCGGTTGGAACCACCACTCTTGAAATGCATAATAACAGGATCATACTGTTTTATTACTTCTTCTACTGGCATCTGTACGATAAGATTATATTTATATCCAACATTCTTTATGTTTAATTTAGTTCCTATATCATGATTTACCCAATCTGTTCTCCAATGTATGCAATTCAAGAAATCTTGATCTACCCACCAATCCTTATGATCAAATTCTGTAACATATGGATGATTGTTTCTTAAATATACATATGGTTCCCAAGTCGGATTTTGTACTTGTGATACAAACCATTGTCTAAATTTTTCAACTTCTTCACTATGCTTGAATCCCCAAACACCTCCATTAACCGGAAATTCAAATTGATAATGTCTTTCTGTATAAAATACATCCATGTCAGGATATTCATCAAATACCTTAAATGGATCAGATCTAAAAGATAAATCACCATCACAATAATAAAACCTATCTCCTGGTTCCATTTTTATTTCTAACATCTTTTCTAGTTTAGCTGTTAGTCTTCTATTATCCCATTGTTCATTAGATACATACATTGGAGTTACTAACTCTTCTATATCTTTATCTAATATGCCTGGAAAGGTTGTTACATAAATATCTACGTCTGAAACTTCTTTTAAAGTTTTTATACAATTACGAAACAAATTTGTTGTTTCCTGATCAGGACTTCCTGACCAACCAAAGTATGCTATATTTCTCATTACCAAATAAAATTTTGTTTATAATAATCTACTATTGATGGTAGTTCTTTATCAAATGAACATTTTGGTTTCCATCCTAACCTTTGTAATTTTGAATCATCGATACAATATCTTACATCTTGGCCTGGCCTTGAAAATGATATATCTATGAATTTTTGTTTATCCGCGGTAATTCCAAATTGAGATAAAACTTTAGAAACTGTAGTCATATTCTTTTGTTCAAAGTTACCTGATATATTATATATTTCATTTACTTGTTCTGATTCAATAATTTTTATTACAGCTGTTGCTGTATCTGATGCATGTAACCAATTTCTTATTGGTTCTCCACTTTCATGTAATGGAATCTTTCTACCCAAATGTATACATTTACATGCTTTAGGTATTAGTTTTTCTACATATTGTCCTATTCCATAATTATTAGTTGGTCTTATAATTACATATGGAATGTTATATGTTCTGCTCCAAGCTAATATTAATTGATCTGCGGCCGCCTTTGTTGCTGAATATGGATTACTTGGTTTTAACAAATCTGTTTCTTTATGTGCTCCATTTACAATATCTCCATACACTTCATCAGTACTAAAATGAATTAAAGTAGGAACTTTTAATTTTTTAGTTCGCATTAATTCTAATATATTATGAACTCCATTTATATTTGAATGTACAAAATCTGTACTACTTACTATTGAATTATCTACATGTGTTTCTGCTGCCATATTGATAACATAATCACAATCATACAACCAAGATAATTTTGCAATATCTTCTTTATGAAAAGAAAAGTTTGGATATTCATAAAACTCATCTAATAAATCTGGCCTTGAAGCATATGTCATTTTATCAATACCTTTTACATACCAACCTTTATCTAAACAAGCTCTTGTTACATAAGAACCCATAAAACCTAAACAACCTGTAATATATACTACTTTCATTTGTTAAAAAACTCTTTAATTCTATCACAAACATAATCTACATCTTCAATAGTCATACCATGATGGGCACCTAAAAGAAATCCATTTTTCATGATAGTATCTGAATTTGCAAATTCTTGTAAATATTCTCTATAGATAGGATGCCTAGTTACATTACCTGCAAAAGTAACTCTAGTTTGAATATCACAATCTTCAAGATATGTTAATAATTCTAATCGCTTATCACATTGCAATGGAACAGCGAGCCAATTTGGTTCTATGCTATCATCTGGTAAAATTAGTTCTGGAACGTCTTTTAAATTTTCTAAATAGCGTTCTATATTTTTTCTACGTATATCTTTAAATTGCTTAAACCTTTCAATTTGAACAAGACCAAATGCTGCATTCATTTCAGAACTTTTCATGTTATATCCTAAAACGCCATATAAAAATTTATGGTCATATGGAATTCCATCTACTTTATGATTAAATCTATCATCTATAATCTCAGAATCATTTCCTATACGTCCCCAATCTCTATATTGTAATGCCCTATTCTTATATTTCTCACTATTAAACATAACCATTCCTCCAGCACCACCTGCAGTAATAACATGAGATGCATAAAAACTAGTTGTTGAAATATCAGTTTCATTTGTATGAGTAACCGTATCTGCAGAATCTTCTATTACAATTATATCTGTTCTTCCTAATCTTTCTAGTTCTGACTTAAGTAATTTCCAATCTGGTTTATTACCTATCAAATTAGGAACCATAATAGCTTTAACATCTTTATCAATTAAGTCAATTATATCTTTAATGTCTGGAACATATGATGTTAGATTAACATCACAAAATACTGGAACAAATCCTAATTGAATTATAGGTGCTAATGTAGTTGAAAATGTACAAGCAGGAGTTATAATCTTACAACCTTTTGGTAAATCCAGACATGCAATTGCTAATAAACAAGCTGAAGAACCTGAATTAACAAATAACCCAAACTTCTTTCCAAACATATCAGCCATCTTTTCTTCAAACTCAATTGACCTAGGTCCAAATCCAGCTAACCATCCATCTCTTAAACAAGCCTCAACTGCCTTTATTTCTTCTTCTCCGTAAGCTTCAAACTTATTTGGAGCATACCATATTTTCTTTTTCATAACTATTTTGTTTTTAATATATCAACTACTAATTGTGCTGATATAATTTCTCCATTAATATTAATTATTCTATTCTTATCAAACGATTGTTTTGCATGATAAATAATTTGTGTTGCAGCATTATCAATAGAAATTAATTCTAGATTTCCCCAAGCAGTTGCATTAGGTTCAAATAATTTGCAAGGCTTACCTACAAATGTTGGTAATCTTAATATCTTAACATTTAGGCCTGATTGTAATAAAAGGCCTTCTGCTTTTTGTTTATAGAAAGTGTACCATGTATCATTTTCTGATTTGGTTGATATAAATACAATATTCATTAATGAATGTTTATATTTATCTACAAACTCTGTAAATTTTGTATACTCATCTTTTTGTGCTTCTAAACTTTTATTTGATACTTCCCATGTATGATATATAATTACATCATCATTATCCGATCCTAATTTTTGTTGAACCAATGCAGCACCTAACTGTCCTTTACCATTTATTAATTTCATTGTGTCCTTATTTGTAGTTTTGCAATTTTATCTAAAAATTCCTCAATTGAATACGATTTTCCTTTATCATCTTTAATAATAAAATGTTCTACAACATCAGGATTCTTTTTAATTGCATTTTGCAATATATTGAATCCACCGCTTGCCCAAAACACTTTAAACGATTGTTCACCAAGTTGATTAATATCATTAATCAAATCAGTATCATCATCTCCAGGGTATAGAATATAATACATCATATGACTGCCCTACCTTTTTGTTGTTCCCAATCTTTGTTCCTTC
>Ga0209337_1004188_pt1 | contig 10022 bp, 8 predicted proteins | sample LinPmetageLP53_FD_184044 | JGI IMG/M metagenome (GOLD analysis project Ga0209337, IMG submission 184044) | Marine viral communities from the Pacific Ocean - LP-53 (SPAdes) (version 2) | ecosystem: Environmental > Aquatic > Marine > Oceanic | place: Pacific Ocean | collected 2010-02-08 | reverse complement strand
CAATTGAACAAGTGCAACTCGAAGCAGGTGGTGAACCAAAACCATGGCAGAAACAGTTATCAACGTGGAAAAAACAAATTTGTGCTAACATAACTAACTATAGTAAGAAAATCTCAAATAACAAAAAGAAGAAAAAGAAGAAGAAAGTAATACCCAAACCAGTTTATGGTTGTCTAGACAAGACAGCTACAAATTACAAAGAATACTGTTACCCAAAAGATGATGAGGGTAAAACTATATCACATAATGCTGATGCTTGTTGTAGATTTGAATTAAGTTATGATTTAAAATATGATTATGTGTTTTGTAACGACACAAAAAATGGTTGTCTATTAACCACAAACACTAGTGAAGGGGGTGAAAGAATCACGAAACCATTAAGTAGTTATGTATTACCAGACCCAGCAATAGCTATTAGTGATACTAGTGTTAAGTTTATTGAAAATATAAATACTGAATTGGATGGTGTTGTGGAAAATTTAAAATCTGAGTTAGAGATGGGTGGTGGATTTTTTCCTATCGGTGATAAAAATACTTGGTATGGTAGAAGTGTTTCGTCGGAACTAATAAAAGATTTAAGTGAAGCTCTAACGGTAGCTGTAACAAACACTTTAGAAGTAAACCAATTCCCATACAAAATGGTTACCATATATGATAAGACCACAAATAAACCGATAGGTCAGTTTAGGATAAAGTTAGGAACTTCTGGTTGGGAAAATGTTGCTGATAGAATACTTTCTTTAAGAGCTAGTGAAAGCTCAAGGACTACAAAAATAAGGTTGGGTGAATTAGTGGGTAAACAATCCTGGGAGACAAACATTAAAAACTTTAATATGGCACTAACCCAACTAGGTATTACAGAATACAAATTAAGTAATGGTAATATATTGATTAAAGTTAGTGAAAAAGAGAATAAAAGTGACGACACTAAAAATAAAAAAGAAGTAAAAAACGACAGTGGACTACAAGGAAACTTATTTGACCACCAACTGAGTGAAGGGTTACAAAACATACTACATAAAAAACCGAAAGGTTTAGCGCAACTATTAAAATAAAAAAAGGACCTTAACGGGTCCTTTTCTTATTGGTGGAGGTGGTGGGTTTCGAACCCACGTCTTGTTCATCTTCTACTAACGTCTATCCTACACGTTTAGTTTATTCCTTTTTCTTTGAATGTCCGTATAGAATAAACAACCTTCGGGACCTTCGCAATTGTTCTCCAACTTTCCGGCGGAACAATTATTACCGGGTTCGATTTGTCTATTTGACACCCCAAAAACTAAAGACACAAATCTTAAATTCTTTAGAAGGAGTGGAGCTATATCATAACTTAGTTATGCTACGGCTACTGTTGACTCTTCACGGACAAGTCCTAGAATCGACAACTTAGCAAGTGTTTTGCCAGTTAAAAAAATGAATCAGATTTTACGAGCTTAATTCAGGCTCAACGTGCTGACACTAATCGATTGATGCCAATCAATTCCAGTCACCCCCATGTTATTTACCATCAAAAGTAAAAGGTACATCCCCACTATCCTCAGTAGAATTCTCCTTTGCCTTTTTGGCCATCTCCTCAACGTAAGATTTTTTCAAATCCTCGATAGCAGATTCCATTTTTTTACTTTCACTTTTAATTCTATTATTACGAGCTTGTACCTTTTTTTTATGGTTTTTTCTATTTTTCGATTTTGGCATATTTTTATTTATTTAATTCTTATACAAATATAAGTATCTTATTCTAATAATCAAAATATTTATAATAAAAAATAAATGAGTAATATAAAAGATTTATTAAATAGGGTTAAGGTAATAGTTAACAATTCAGAACCCAACACCCTAACGGAAATTAAAAATATTTCTGATATTTTAGATGTGGATGGTAAAATAGCTACTGTTTTACATTTTGTAAACAAAGATGGGGGGTGGAACCCGCATACCGTGACTATGCTAGAAGATGTATTAAAAGAAGAAAAATTAACTGATGGCGGGGACCAAGAAAGAATGGATTTTTATCTTGTAAATTATTTGGATAAAAGTTGGAAAGACTTGTTAATAAAAAGGTTAATGGCAGCTAAAGGTCTTAATTTTGTCGCTACTTGGTTATCACCTATTATGGACGTAATTGTAGCTGATGTTACTAAACTAGGTTTATACCCAGATGACCGGTCAAGAAAAGACTCGGACTTTAAAGATTACAAACAATTATTTGGTGACTCTAGTATGTTTCTTTATGGTCCCTTCGTAGATTGGGTACATAATGTTGTTAAATCAGAAGAAAAAGATGGTCTAGTGGTACAACAAAACTCACAAGACAGAATTGATAAGGGAAAAAGCTCAAGACACTTTTTTGACGTTACTCCTACAGGTGAGTATGATAGAGATAAGGACGGAGGATACTAATCGAACCACTAACAATGAAAAATTATATTAAGAAAATACTAAGAGAAGAAGTACTGAAAGAACAAAATTATGGCTCCCCATACCCAAACCTTAATGACCTAGGTTATAATTTGGGTGGTATTAGTACGGACGATAAGTTTGGACACCAAGACATCCAACATCTAAATAGAAAAACTGATGAAATAAAAGATAATATCATTAAGGGTATAAAGGAGATTCCAAAATCTGAGTTTACTAATTACACATTAGATGCACTATCTATCCTAGCCTATATAGCGTGCCCTTTCACATATGGTGCTGGTTGTGCTGTATCTGTCGCGATAGACGTACTAAACGCTAAATTATATATTGACAAAGATGATTATTACAACGCGGGAATGCAAATGGCCTTTGCAATAGTACCATTTGGTGAATCTTTAAAATGGGGTGGACAAGCATTTAAACCATATCTAGGACCAATTTTTAAATCCGTATGGCAAAAAAGTTCGGTTAGAGGGATGAAAACTCAAATTGCAAAAACAATAAAGAGCATGAAGGTTAGTGAAATAGCACAATTTAAAAAGATGTTCCCAAAAGAATATCTTGACTTACTGAAGACTGGACTTAAGACAACAGAAGCAGCAATTTCAAAATACTTTGGTTACTTCGGTGGATTTCTCACAAAGATGTGGACTAAGTGTAGTACTATGTTAAGAATTTTTATAATATTTCTTGAAATGGTTTGGTATGACCCCAACACACTAGGTAATATCCTAGATGCTGGTGGAGACTATTTTGGTATAAAACCATTTAAAACAGCAGCCGATTGGCTTGCCACCCAACCACCAGTCCTGATGAATGTATGGAGTAATATATTAGCAAGTAAAGGAAATATTAGAGGAGCGATAACAACAACACCATATGATTGTAATAGGCATGTTTACGATTGGAATGATGTAGTTTCTGCATTTAATGGAGAGTTTGGTGAAAAGTATAATTGGGACCCTACAGATGACGATATATGGACAGAATGGTTAGGTGGGTGGAGACCAGATGCAACATCCGAGGGTAGTATGGTATTTCATGCGTTTTTAGAAGAACCAGAAATGAGAAAAAAATGGCCTGGACTTATTACAGATTCTGACATAGCCTGTTATAGGTTTATCGAATGGATGGAGTCAGAAGAGGAAGAACACAAAGAAATTATGGGCAAGATGTATGAACTGTACGAGACATTATAAAAGACTAATCAAACCAACTAAAAGAATCTTTTTTAGTAACTTTAAATTCGTAAAATTTGTTACCTAATTCTTTTATCACACTTTCACCCAGAATAGTAGAATTTAACACATCCTCAACAATTACATATTCGTTATCACTGTGGTAATTGTAATAACCAGCAGCAAAATTTAAACAAGAAAAATTAAATCTTTCTTTTAACACCATTGTGTCCGTATATGGGTGATGTCTCCATTCAGTAAATCCATGTTCTAATATTAAACCTTTAGTCTTATTAAAAAATTCAGAATCCTGTTCAAATAATTGTGTGCCCATAAGTGAAAGTGACATGGTATCATTTTCCGTTGAGTCGAATTGAATAGCGTATCCCACATTATTAAAGAATTCTTCTTTAGCACCTCTACTTCCATGACATCCGGTTTCTTCCGCAACTGGGAAAAACCCTTTAATCACATCAAATTTTTCTAATAGTTGTAAACATATAAAAACTCCAGCTTTATCATCACCACCTATACCTGTTGGAAGTCCATCTTCTTTAGTATAAGCTTTAAGTGCTAATTTATCCTCACCCTGTGAATTGGGTAGATACTCTTCTCTAACTTCCATCTCCACAATATCATGAACACTATCTGTATGTGCTAAAACCAAAGGGTAGTATTCTGATACACCCTTAGTTACATATAAGTTACCCATATCATCCACATCATAAAGGTAACCACGCTCCTCAAAATGGTCTGTAAGGTAATTTATTAATCTTTCTTCCTCCCAGGTCTTAGTTGGGATTGATAATAATTCTTTTAATTTTTCTTTCATATTAAACTCTTTTAGAGTAACCAACAACCTGATAGTAATCTCTTTTACCATCACAGAAGTCAATCATTAATTGTAATAAACCTTTAAACATAAACGCGTCATCCGACCTTTTTTCACATAAAATGAATAATTCTAAGATACTAGAGAGAAACTCCACACTTAGATACCCACAACCATCTATACCTTGAAAGTCCGTTAGAGACCCCCCTATGTGTTGTAGTTGGTAGTTATTGCGTTCTTCCTGGGTCTCAAAAGGTGTCATCACATCATATAAATCCAAATACTTCTGCACAAAGTCCCTAACCATTTCCTTGTTAAATTCTGCTTTAACTAATAAGTCCACAATCCAATGAGTGTGGGAAGGTGTCCTCAACCTATTTGCTACCTCTTTATATTTTACGATAAAGTCCAAGTCTGGGTAAGAACCTCTAAACCCCTGAAACATCGCTACTTTAGTACCATCACTAAGGTTAAACTCATTTACAGACTCTACCCTTGGTCCATTTTTTATTTTGTATTCTAATTTTTCCATTATTTATATTTTACAACTTTAGGATTTAATTCCCAGTTAAATTTATACTTTGATGTGTATTTGTTATTGTTATTTTTTTTACAACAACTACCACATGCTTTATCTACTTTTGTTTTTCTTGCGTAATAAACGTCTTTTTCACAACTAGGACAACTAGCAACCCACTTCATGAATTGAGACTTGTCAACACCAGAACCACTACTACACCTTTCACCACTACAACCAATAGACCTAGCTACTCTTTTCCATTCAGAGTCGTGATTAGAGTAACCTCTATTTTTATAATCTAGTCCGTGAGCAATTTCGTGAAGGATGGTGTTTATAACTCTTTTTTCGTTGGTTTCGTATTGAGTCATTGGTCTGGATAATGTTAAGGTCTTAGTTCTACCATTACAAGAACCAAATCTTCTTACAGCTCTATCCCATTTAAATGTATAACCTGTAAGACCGTGTTGTCTCATAAGTTTAAGTGCTATATTTCTTGTCTTTTCTAAATTCATACTACAAAGATAAGAAAAAAATATTAAATGGCCGAATATAAACGTGAAATTTTTCTTAAAGAATCTTGTCCCGCTTTATTAAAACGTTTTTCCCAGAATTTTAAGAAGTTTTGTGGTGAAGAAGTTACTTTTGTAGGAAGGCTAGGGATTTTTAAATTTTCATCAGCTGAAAAGTCAACCAAAAAAGATTCATAAGTCTGTACCCAATTATCTATAAGTTGTGTAAGTACAACATCCTTAATTTCTTCTATCGACGTATCTTTTTTATCATAATCTCTAATTCTATCTATAGTTTCTTGAGGGACTTCGAAATCCTTAATATATCTTTCCACACTAAAATTATTTAATCTCTTAGCGTAAGAAAAAGCTCTGGAAGTTTTTAGGAAGTCGATAAACTCCTCCTTAGAAGATATTGTTTTATTTCTTAACAAACCATATACCTCAGAAACCCGGGCATTTAACTCAAAAGATAAATGTAAGTAGATTAAAAACATTAACTCATCCCAATCATCTACAGAACCCATTTTATTCATCATTTGGGTTAGATTGGAAATCTGCTCAAAATTTGGTGACGCTTTATCATTTAAAATACGATTATAAAATTCAAAAACATGGGTCAGCTCATGAAAAAGTACTGATTCTACATAAGGTTTAATTTCTGACTTATATAGTTCTACAAAACTACCATCTTCATAAGAAGATTCAGGTATAGTGACCTCAACATTAATTGTCCCACCCACAAATAAAGGTAAAGTGTTACCATCATCAAAAGTAGCACTAACAATATCCATATCTTCAGTATTGAATGAAGCATTATTTATATAATCATCACCTTTTTTTATTTGGTTATCAGGGACAATATCTAAAGAGAGATTTAACTGTGGTTCAGCGAGGGGAAAGTCTTTAAAGTTCTTATTGGAATAGTTCCAACCAAGAGAAATAGCTTTTTCTTGAGTCTCCTTACCCCTAAAAAAAACCTCAGTATCGTCAGAAGATAATAACATTAACAACCCGTCTTCAATTAAAGAGGAAAAGGTATCAACCCAAAACTCTATAGATTTAGGGACACCAATCGACTCTTTAATAAGACGCTTAGATTGTCTTTTTGTTATTATTAACTTCATAACTTATAAATACCCAAAGACTACTGTTTTTCACCTATTTTAAATTTTTCAGTCTTTTTATTATAACTCATTGTGTACTGTGAGTTTTCCGAAATTAAGTTTTTAAGTATTTGAGACGCGATAAAGTCCTCAACCTCAGACTGTATAGCCCTTTTAAGTGGACGAGCACCAAACTTATCATCATAACCTATCTCACAAATATGGTCAACAACAGAAGGACCAAACTTAATATTATATTTTTTTTCAGTTAACCTAACAGTTAAAGAAGACAACTCCATCTTTACAATTTTTTTAATATCTGATTTACCTAAAGATTCAAAAATAATTATATCGTCTAATCTGTTTAAAAACTCTGGGTTAAAAGTGTTTTTTAAAGATTTAGAAATTATAGTTCTAATTCTTTCTTTATCATTTTGTTGTGTAGCTTTAGTTGCAAAACCTAACGCATTACTGAAGTCGTGAGACTTTTTGACACCAATATTAGAAGTCATCATTATTAGAGTATTTTTAAAGTTAACTTTTCTCCCAGAAGCATCTGTAACATAACCATCATCTAGTATCTGTAAAAGAATATTAAATATATCCCTATGACCCTTTTCGATTTCATCAAAAAGAACCAACGAGTATGGGTTTTGCCTAACTTTTTCTGTGAATTGACCACCCTCATTATACCCAACATAACCAGGAGGAGACCCTATAAGTCTAGAAACTGAATGTTTTTCTTGGTATTCGGACATGTCTACTCTAATTAAAGATTCTTCAGACCCAAACAGTAAATCAGCAAGCTTTTTAGCTAGATGAGTTTTACCAACGCCAGTAGGGCCTAAACAAATAAAAGAACCTATAGGTTTCGCTAATTCTTTAATCCCAACTGAATTTCTACGTACCGCTTTTACAATAGTGTCTATGGCGTTATTTTGACCAACCACACCCCTTTTTAATTGTTTATCTAAATTAAGTAGGTTTTTCTTTTCATTTTGGTTCATCCTACTTAAAGGTATTTTAGTTATTTTAGAAACAACAGTCATAATATTCTCTACTGTTACATCTATTTTATTTTTAGATTGTCTTTTTTCCCAACTTAAAGTCATATCTTCTAATTTATTCACTAATTTTCGTTCCTTATCCCTTAAATCAGCAGCTAATTCATAATTTTGTGTTTTAACGACATCTATCTTTTCATTTTTTAAAGTATTAATGTCCGACCTTAATAAGTCCAAAGCTTTTGGTGCTTTAACGTCTATTTGAACTAAAGCTCCCACCTCATCCATAATATCTATTGCTTTATCTGGGAACGCTCTATCTGTTATATATCTATCTGCTAATTTAACACATAATTCTACACACTCTTCATTATAGTTTACATTGTGGTGTTTTTCGTATACATGCTTTATATTTTCTAATATTTCTATTGTTTGATTAAGTGTAGGTGGGTCAATTGTAACCTTTTGAAATCTTCTTTCTAGAGCACCATCCTTCTCAATCTTTTCACGATACTCGTCTAATGTGGTAGCACCGATACACTGAACCTCACCCCTAGCCAAAGGTGGTTTAAATATATTTGCCGCATCTAAGTTACCTGAAGAGTTACCCGTACCCACCACAGTATGCAACTCATCTATAAAAATTATAACGTTTTTATTTTCACGGAGTTCATCTATAATGGCTTTCATTCGTTCCTCAAACTGACCACGATATTTTGTACCCGCAACTAGTGATGTTAGTTCTAATAGAACAATTCGTTTGTTTAATAATTTTCTAGGACACTTGCCTTGATGAATCATCGTAGCCAACATCTCTACTACGGAAGTCTTACCAACCCCAGGTTCCCCAATTAAAACCGGATTATTTTTTTTACGTCTAGCTAAAATTTGTACTATTCTCCTAACTTCATCATCCCTACCTATTACAGGGTCTAATTGACCCTTAGAGGCCAATAAGGTTAGGTCTCTAGAAAAGTTATCTAGTATAGGGGTACTACTTTCAGGGTTATTAGGTATCGGTTTCCCAACACCACTATTTATTTCGTCCATTTCTTCATCTGCGTTAAAATCTATCATAGTATTTTTTTATTTAAATTTAATATATTTCTATTAATAATCAACAACTGACATCTTGTCATACCATATTGACAGGTTGACATTTGATTATATAGTTATTACCATTGGTACAGTAATTGTACTACAAAAGTAATGAAAGTAATTTCATAAACAAATAAAAACAAATAAAAATTAATTAAAAAATGTCAAAAGTAATTGGAATTGATTTAGGAACCACAAATTCGTGTGTTTCGGTGGTTGAGGGGGGTACCCCAGAAATAATTGTAAATTCAGAAGGTAAAAGAACCACCCCTTCTATTGTATCATTTAAAGAAGGTGATAGAAGTGTGGGTGACCCCGCTAAAAGACAATCGGTCACGAACCCAACAAATACTATATACTCAGTAAAAAGATTTATAGGTAGTAAGTTTAGTGAGATAAATAAAGAGGCAAAAAAAATGCCTTACTCAGTACTTAAGGGGGAAAAAGATGTTGTAACTATAAAAGTTGGTGATAAAACTTATGTACCACAAGAAATTTCCGCGGTAGTATTACAAAATTTAAAAAAGACAGCTGAGGATTATTTAGGTGAAAAAGTAACAGAAGCTGTTATAACTGTACCGGCTTATTTTAATGATGAACAAAGAAATGCAACAAAAGAAGCTGGAGAAATAGCTGGTTTAAAAGTTCTTAGGATTATTAATGAACCTACTGCAGCTGCACTAGCTTATGGTATGGATAAACAAAATAAAGATATGACTGTTGCGGTTTATGACCTTGGTGGTGGTACCTTTGACGTATCTATATTAGAATTGGGGGATGGTGTATTTGAAGTAAAATCTACTAATGGTGATACCCATTTAGGTGGTGATAATTTTGATGAAAAAATTATAGATTGGTTAGTTGATGAGTTTAAAACTGAAAACGGTATGGACCTAACTAAAGACCCTGCATCACTACAAAGGTTAAGAGAGGCAGCTGAAAAAGCAAAAGTAGAACTATCAAATTCTACAACAACTGAAATTAACTTACCATATATTACTGCAGATAGTACTGGACCTAAACACTTAGTACGTACATTATCCAGAGCAAAATTTGAGTCTATGGTTAGTGATTTAATTAAGAAAAGTTTAACACCTTGTAGAAAAGCTTTAAAGGATTCTGGTTTAAAAACTAGTGATATAGATGAAATTTTACTTGTTGGTGGGTCTACTAGAATTCCTGCGGTACAAGCAGCTGTTAAAAAATTATTTGGGAAGAGCCCTTCTAAAGGTGTAAACCCTGATGAAGTAGTAGCGATGGGAGCAGCAATCCAAGGAGGGGTTTTAGCTGGGGATGTAAATGATGTCCTATTATTAGACGTAACACCACTTTCTTTAAGTATTGAAACTATGGG
>Ga0209337_1004187_pt1 | contig 10023 bp, 4 predicted proteins | sample LinPmetageLP53_FD_184044 | JGI IMG/M metagenome (GOLD analysis project Ga0209337, IMG submission 184044) | Marine viral communities from the Pacific Ocean - LP-53 (SPAdes) (version 2) | ecosystem: Environmental > Aquatic > Marine > Oceanic | place: Pacific Ocean | collected 2010-02-08 | reverse complement strand
CAAAAAAAGAAAGAAAGTTTAACATAGTGTTTGGAGCAAAAGCAGTACCAAATGGAGTTGTACTAACAGAAGATGGTTTATTAAATTATTTAACAGTTTTGGAGATATAATATGGGTTCAGCAGTAAAAAAAATAGCACCAATTGCATTAGCAGTAGGAGTAGGCTATGCTACAGGAGGTTTTGGAACTGTTGCTGGTGGTTATGGTGGTTCAACATCTATGATGACAACATTAGCAGGAAAAACTGCTGCAGGGGGAGGATTCTTTTCAGGTATTACTGGAGCTCTAGGTGGAAACTTAATTTCTAAAGCTGGACTTGGTTTACAAACTATAAGTGCTATATCTAGTAGAAAGTATGCAAAAGAAGGAGCAGCAGCTAATAGAGCTCAAGTAGATGCTCAAAATAAAGCAGATGCAGCTAGAAATAGATATAATAATCTTCTTCAAAAACGACAACGACTTACTGAAATTCGTGGTGCTAGAATAAGACAAGGACAAGTAGAAGGAGCTACTGCAGGCTCAGGATTAGGAGCAGGAGGTACATCAAGTTTTGCAGGAGCTGTTGGTGCTACAGGAACACAAGCAAGTGCTAACTTAGGTAATATTAATGTAGCTCAGGATATAGGTAATCAAATAACAGGTTTAAATACTATGGCTGCTAACTATGGTTCTGATGCTAATACTGCAGCATCTAAAGGTGGAATGTGGAGTCAAATGAACACTCTTGGTTCAACACTTTTAACTAATCAAGCTGAAATTAAAAATATCTTTGGAAGTTAATGGAAAATAATATTAAAACTAATGATGGGTTTGAACCTAATCTAGATATAGTTGTAAATAATGGTGCTCCTTATACACCAAAACCGGAACCTATACCTGTAAATAATAATGAAGCTTTTTATGGGTCTGTATTAGGTGGTGGAGATATTATATCTAATTATAAAACTATAAGAAATCAATATAAAGAAAGTGGACAGTCTGCTTTTTTAGAAGAATTAGGTTTTAAAATTAAACAAGAAGCAGATGAAACAAATAAATTTTATTTAGAATCTATTTTAAAAGATACAACTATTGATAAAGGTAAAAAGTTACAGGCTTTAAAAAATTATGTTGAACAGTCTGATTTTCCTATATCTCTTAAAGAAAAATATAAACAAGAAATAATAATTAGTAGTATACAAGAAGACCCTTTACCTGTATCAGATGAGGCTATAGAAAATAAAGAAATAGCAATAGCTAAGAATGAAGCTGACGCTGCTATTCAAGATTTTAGTGATACTTTAACTAAAAAAAATAAAGGTACAAATCCGGAAGACTATGGATTTTTTGAAAGAAACTGGCAAGCTGGTATTTCAGGATTTGAAAGCCTATCAGATGTAAAAGCTGGTATTGACATAGCTTTAGCAGACTTACCAGAACAAGAGCGTTTAATGCATATAGCTAAAGCAGAACAAGCTCAAGAAGAAATGAATAATATTCCTCTTTTAACTGCTTCGGATATACAACGAATAGCTGAAGATGAAGGATTAATACCTGCTGGACTACAGATACCAAGTTTTATTTTAGAATCTATATTACAAGCAGGACCACAAATGGCTATACCTTTACTTACAGCTCTAGGTGTTGCTGCAGTATCAGGTCCTTTTGCTTGGATAACTGGTCCTTTAGCAGGTATAGCTACTTATGGTGTACAACAATTTGGTAACTTTGTAAGTACTCAATCTTTAGTTAAAGAGTTTGCTAAAGATTTAGATATAGGAAAAGCTGGAAGTAGAGCTGCTATTAGTGCTCCTTTAGGGTTTTTTGCAGATAAGTTTGTTACATTAATTAAGTTTGCTCCTAAAAAACAATTAAAAGAATCTATATTTAAAGAAGTAACAAAAAGAAAATTAGGTGTAGCTGTAGTATCTAAAGCTGGTGGAAAAGGTGTAGTTAGAGGTTTTCTTGCTGAAGGTCCTACAGAAATGTTTGAAGCTTTTTTAGAAAGAGAACAAGCAGGTTTATCTATTGATGACGAAGAAGCATGGGATGCTTACTGGGATGCAGGTTGGGCGGGCGCAGCCGCAGGTTCTGGTATTGGTGGTGGATTTGGTGCGAGAGCAAAGTATAAAGAAATACGAGATTTTAATAATAAAATTGATAAGGCAAAAGATATTACTGATAAAGTAAATGCTACTCCTACTGTTAAAATAAAATATAATGCTCCTGTAGCTTTAACTTTAGCAGGAAATCCTAAAGCAGGTAATGAATTAATAGTAGATTCTCTTACAGACCCTACAGGAAAAATAGGAGATGTTGTATTTGATAACGAAAATAATCCTGAACTTACTGTACAAACATTAATATTTTATTTAAATAATAGTCAAAGTAAATTCTTTGAAACTGATACTCTTGGTTACTCTGTTGATACATCTGTATTACATGAAAATGATATGTTACGAGATTTAAATTTAATGCAAAGATATTTTCCTGAAGGAGATAGAGCAGGAGCAGCTAGGTTTACTGAAGTAAATCAGATTGTTAGTACAATAAATCAAACAGATGTAAATATGATTCCAGCACGTACTTTTTCATATATGGACCCTACTCCTACAGGTATGCATACATATTTAACTTTTAGACGTAACTCTACTGAAGATTTTCAAACATTAGAAGAAGCTAAAGTAGCTTATGAATCTTTAAAAAGAAGTATTGTAGCTAATTTTGGAGAAGAAGCTCTTACAGATTTATCTATTGTTGAAGTTGATAATAAAGATACAGGAAAACAAAGAACAATTAATGATAATAATATAGATGCTATATTAAGAGATGAAGGTATAGAAACAATACAAGATGATGATAGTGATAGCCAAGCATTAGAATATCCAGATGGATTACCTACTGTTGTAAGAGGAGATTTTAGAATTGTTTGGAATAAAAATGAGACTCTTTATGATGCTTTTGTAGGGGGTCAAGATATGAAAGCTACTTTCTCTGACAGATACCCTCAAGATAAAACAAAACTGCAGTCTGCTTCTGCTACTGTATATAGTTTTCTTTTTGAAAGTAAAGTTAAACTTGATGACCAAGGAAATTTACCTAGAAAACCAACAGGTAAAGACTCTATATCACCTTATATGGCATTTAATAATGCTACTATGCATAATATGTTTTCACAAGATTTAGCAAAAGAAGCTTTTTTTAAAGCAAGTTTTGAAAGATTAAATCAAGTTGTAAAAGAAGATTTAACTATTAAACAACAATTAATATTAAAAAATCTATTATTTTACATGAATCGTGCTGATATAAGAAAAAATTATTTAACTCCTCAAGAAATTAATACTCTTGGAGGTAATGGTAAGTTAACTCCTACTGCAATTAATAAATTACAAATAGCATTACAAACTTATAGACAAGTTGTTGATGAATTAGACCATGCTAGACAACGAGTAATGCGTGCTGATTTACAACAACGAGGCTTTAATGAACATTTTAGTTTTGTTGATGATATAGGTACAAGAAATACTTTAGCTATAAAGAGTGAGTTTGGTTTTAAAATAGAAGATAATTTATTGTTTCCTGCTAGAAAAGATGGTACTGTAGACCCTATTTTAGATACTAATATTGATATTATAGATGAATCAAAAACATTTGATGTAGAAGTATATGATTTTGTTAATAAAAATGGAGTCTTACATAAAGCAAACAATACTTCAGATACAAAAGAACATTACTTAGATGATAAGTCTAGACAAAAAATTTATAAATTACATGAAGTATATACTGATGAAGCAGGTAATAAATTTATGTATGGCGTATTTGGAACAGTAAAACCTCAACCTTTACCTAAAGTTGTATCTCCACAAATGGATGGATATATTCCTACATTGCATGCTGAAGGTCATCTAGTTAAAAGAATTAAAGCAAGATTTAGATTAAATGGTAAACAGTATGACTTTTCTAAAGACCCAGAAAGTGCTTTAAAATATGCTGAACCTTTTAGTGAATCTGTTTTTATGGTTCAATCTGAACAACAAGCTATAGATATATCAAAATCAGAACAACGTAATTATATTAATAATAGTGGTGAATTTGAATATATATACTTTACTACTAAAGCTTCTGAAATAGATGGTAATGGTGTAAAAAATGATAATGAAATTAGAAGGTATCAATTAAAAAGTAATAAACAAAGAACTCAAATTAATTATGAATTAGAGTCAGACCCTTATTCTTCATTAATTGAAAATATTAAAGCAACTAACCAACAATATTTAGATGTTGTAGGTATTGGACAACTTAAAGCTGAGTTTATGAGAGCTATTGAAAATAATCCTGATGTTAGAATTTCTAAACCAGATGAAGACCTTGGTATAGGAAGAGTAGAGGATGCCTTTCCTACAATTGACCAAATTAAACCCGTTAAAGGAAGAGATGGTAAGAGAGCTTATAGTCATTTTTTAAGACTGCATAATAAAATTACTTTATTAGAACATGGTAGACAAAGAGGTATGGTAGCAGGTATGGCTATTGCTATGGCAGATTATATGGATTGGACTGCTAAACTTATGTATACTAATAAAGAAGGTAAACAAAGAAAAACATCAATAAAAATAAGTCAAGCAGCTACTGATATAAGAAGAAATGCTGGAGCAGTAGTAGGTTCTGTTATGAAACCTGTTACTACATTCTGGATTTTAATGAGACCTGTTAAACAATTGTTATTACAAAGTATGGCTTCTTTAGGACCTATTGCAGTTATTTCTAAAGGTAATCCTTTTATAATGGCTAGAATATATGTTAATGCTATTAAACTAATAGGTACAAGAATTAGTAATCAAAAGATGATGAGAGAAGGTAAAGCAGATATTCAAAAAGTTCTTGATAATATGTATAATGAAAAAGATTTAGCTGCTATGGGTGTTTTACCTGATGGTCATAATCCTTCATTTAATTATAGTAAAAAAGAACTAGAGTTTATTGACCAATGGATGAGAAAATCAGGACTAAGTAATGTACAAGACCATGTATATAATCATGGTATAGGTTGGAGTAATATTCCTGAATTAGGTTCATTAGATAAAAGTAATTTAAATCCATTGTCTAGACAAGGATTACAAAATATAAGTCAAGGAGGTATAGGATTATTAAATCCAATGATGTATATAGGTAAAACAAGTGCTCTTGCTAGTAAATATGGGTTTGAATTTGGTGAATCTATCAATAGGGATTTGTTTGCTATGGTTGCATTAGAAGATTTTAGACAAAAAAATCCTAAAGCTAATTGGAAATCAGATAAAAACATGGCTAATATTATGATTGAGGCTAATAAATTAGCTGGTGGTATGAATAATACTATGGCATTTGGATGGCAAGGTAACTTTGGTGCTAGAACATTAGGTTTATTTACATCATTCTCACAAAAAATGTCTACTAGATACTTTGACCCACAAGCTACATCATTTACTTTTAAACAGAGGTCAGCATTAATGGCAGCAGATATAGCTATTTATGGTACTTTAATACTTAGTTTAGAAGAGACTATTAGAAATCAATTTTTACAAGCTGAAGATGAAGACCTAAGAAAATTTGGTGAATTAATGGGAAGATTAAACTTTGTTTCATTAATGTATAATTCTATTGGAACAGCCTTAACAGGAGAGGAATCTAAAGTAGAAGTAGGTAAAACCTTTGGTGTATTAGGACCTTCTCCGTTAGGTCCTATGTCTACAGTTTATAAATTAATAGCTGAATATATTGAAACAGGTTCTATGTCTCCTGATGAACACATAGCTGCTCTTAGTTTTTATAAGAACTTACTAGGTAACAATGGAGCAGCAGAGTTATTAATGGACTCATTTGGAGGTTGGAGAGGTACATTAACACCAGAACAAAGAATAGCTCTTCTTGGTGCTTCAATGAAAAAAATGGTTCCTTTCTTAAAACAAACTGATAAATTAGTTATGGGATTAGTTTATGATGAGTGGATTTCAGAAAGTACAAAATCAGGAATGAATACAGGTCTTGAAATAACTACTCCTGAAAAAGTAGGTGAGTTCTTAGGATTACAAAATACAAATACAATAGATTTTTGGAATCAAATAAGTAAGAACTCTTTAGGAGATAAAGAAATTAAACAAGAAGCTAAAGATTTTATACAAATTCTTTATGAAGCAAATAGTAATAAATCTCCAGATTTACTTGAACTTAGAAACATGTTAGCAGTGTATGAGTTTAAGTTAGATAAAGTATATGCTTCTGCTGGTATGAAAGAACACAGACAGTTTAAAGATGAAGTATTTAGACTTATTGCAATGCAAGATAGCACTATGGTTGATAAGTTTGCTAATAGTTTTAGAAAAGACCACTTTAGAACAGACCAACAATATTCATCTGAACAATTACGAGAAGCTCAAGTAATAGCTCAAGTACTTATAAGAAAATATCCTGACAGAGCTGATGAGTTCAACAGGATTGTACAAGACATGATTGACACTAATAATGCTTACAAGGAAAATAACTAATGGCAGACTTTAACACAACAAAAACAAAACAAAATTCACCTGTATTAACTTATGCAACACCAAAAGCTATGCCTGGTAAGTTTAGTAATTTAGGAGCTGCTGCTGCAATAGCTGATTCATTAACTCAAGGAGCTACTACATTAGATAAAAATATGACTATATCTCAGGCTAGTGACTTAGCTTCAAGTCTTGCTGATGATTATGAACTTTCTTCTAGAACAGGACAACAAAATTTATTAACTGATAAAACAAATTTAGAATCAGACTTAGTAAAAGACCCAGGTAATCAAAAGATAATAGATGAATTAAGTGTTATAACAAATAAATTAGAGTCTGCAAGAGAGCAAGGAATTATTTCTGCTTATGAATTTGAAAGAAGAATACTAAAAGAAACACAAGATTTATCTGCATCTAATCCTGCTTATGTTGATGAAATTGCTGCTAGAGTAAATAAAACTCTTGGTAATGAAGGAACCCTTGATTTATTAGCACGAGATGCAGCTTTAGAAAAAACTAATCAAGATTTACAAAGTAAAGAATTTTCTAGAATAATTAAATATTTAAATGAAAAAAAATCTATATCTACATTAGGTTTATCTATGGAAGATATAGTAACTACTTATCAAATTGAAATGAATAAAGATAGAAAAAGAAGTGTTGTTAACGAAATTCTTAGTGATACAAAACTATCTAAATCAGTTAAAAAAGCTCAAGTAAGGCAAGAAATAGACTCATTAGGTGGACCAGCAAAAGAGGCTACAAATATAATAAAATCTGTTGCTAGTGAATTAAATGTTCTTGTAGATAAAGTTAATGCAGGTATACTAAAACCAGAAGATGCTAGAAGACAAAAAAATGTTATTATAGACGAATATAGAGGTGTTGTGAATAATCTTGCTACTATTATGGATGATGACGAGACATATAAAGCAATATATACTGAGACTATGGCTAGATTAAAACAAATACAAGAAGAAACAGAAACAACCATGACAGGTAAGTCTTTAAAAGAATTTTTAAATAATCAAGTTGGTATAATAAGTCTTAAACAAGAATTAAACTTATTAAGACAGGGTGTTGTATCTAAAGAAATGTCTCAATTAAGAAATGAAGCTATTAAAAATTATCAATTTATGATAAAAGAACTTGATAGTACATTTACACAAGAAATGAGAAAGCAAATGTTAGATGAGATTATGATAATGTCAAGTGCTGGTACTGTTCTTTCTCCTAATTCTATTGGTATGTTAGGATTTAAACAAAACCCTGAAGTAGCTTTTAATCAAATGAATTTAATGGTACCTGTATTTGAAAAAATGATAGGACTTAATAATGGAACTGAAATACAAACTACAGACATAGAGTTTAGTTATTTTAATAATATTTTTGCTACTTCTCAATCTCAAACTGATAGTAATACTAGGTTTGATGTAAGTAAAAATTTATTAAATCGTTTAGTTAACATGAATAATAATGATACAAAAACTAATATCTTAGATTTTATGTTAAAACCTGGAAGGTCTTCTTGGGAAACAAATTTACAAACAGAATTACAATGGTTTAAATCAACCTCTTTAAAAAATGCAATAGATAGTGGTGTTAAAAAAGACCAGATTGGTATAGATGATAATGGTATATTTTATGCAAATACTTATCAAGGTAATGTTTTTGCTGAAGAATTAAATACTTCTTTTGAATTACAAATGAAACATCCACGGTCAAGTGGTAAAGTTAATAAAGAAACTGCTATAGAGTTTTATAAACAATTTGAAGAAGCAGGTCTTTAAATATGCAAGAAATTAAAAATTCTTATAAATTACCTATGGACACTAGTATGGCTCCTGATAAAATAAGAGAAGTATCTAATACATATGATAATAATAGTTCAGTATTTACTGATGAGAAAATAAATGTAGCTACGTTGGTATTAGGTAAAGATGGAGACCCTAAATCAGGGTTAGGTTCTTGGACAGATGCTAAAGGTAAAGAGAAATTTCTTACAGAAATAGATGATTCAGAATCTTCTATAATACCAAATAGTGGTGCTAAGTTTGCATATGATTCAGAATATAGAAAGTCATTTACTAGTAATAAGGTAGTAGGTAAAGTTAGTGATATACTTAAACATGATAAATTATTTAATCATACTCCTGAAGCTAAAAATATAAATATTGAAATACTACGTAGTGCTTCAGACAATAAGTGGACTGGAGCGCAGTGGACTGGTGCACAGGCTATGTTTCAATATCAATATGACAAACGTGGAGATATAGAAAAAATAATTATTAACGGAGATAATCTTTCTAAAGAGTATAAAACTGAAGAAGAATTTAAGTCTATACTTTTACATGAAATGCAACATCAGTTACAATATGGTGCTGTTATACCTAAGAAAGATATAGGTAAAGTAGAATCTTATAGTAGAGTTAGTAAAAGACAAAAAGATGCAGGATTAGTTAAAGGCTATCAAAACGCAGAAACTTATTTTGATGCCGAGCCTTTAGCAGAAGGGCAACAAGATAACCTTTTTTATGATTCAAAGGGTATAGAAAGACCAATGAGCACTCCACTAAATTATTTAGTTACTCAACATATGAAACGAATACTTCCAAATAATACAATGAGTACTGTTCCTTTTCCTCCAAATAATCCTGGAGAAGAAGCAGTAAGAGGTAGATTACTTGAATTTATGGGAGAAATTTCAGAAGTAGAAAGTAGAAATAAAAATGTAGGAAACAAAACTTCTTCTGCTGAAGGGTTCTTTCAGTTTTTAACAGATGATTCTAAAGGACAGTCTTCCTTACAAACAGCAATAAAAAGAACTAAAAAATATTTTGGAAATAGAAAAATAGATTGGATGGATAAAGTAGCAAAGACTGGTGATGTAATGAGTTTATCTTATGAACAACAAATGTTATTAGCTATAGGTGACCTTATGGAGAAAAAAGGTAGCGATGACTTATGGCTAAAGTTTTTTAAAGCTAAAACAGATAATGAATTAGCTCAAGCAAAAAGAGAAATTTATAGTAAGTTACATCATACAGATACACAAGGTAAGAATGCAAAAGCTATTGCAAAAAATATGAATACAATTGAATCTTGGAAAATTAATTAATGATTAGTTTATTAACACACTTAATACCAATAGGACTTGGCTTCTTTGCTAAGCTAACTGCAATTAAATCTAGACAATCACATGATGAACATAAGCTCATGCTGCAAGCAATGAGTGCTAAAGGTAAGTTTATTAATAGTGCAAGGGACCAATCTAACAAAGAGTCATCCATGGCGGCTTGGAATAGAAGGTTTCTTATTGTGGTTATACTAGCTTTAGTAGCTATATATCCTCTTGCAGGTATCTTTGGTATAGAAACAATCATCCCTGTAACAACAGAAGGATTTAATTTATTTGGTTTATTTGAAATAGGTGGGGGTACTACCCTCGAAACAGTTACTGGTCTCTATAAATTTGATGAGATTTTCCAATGGGCAACCATTATAATCGAGTTTTACTTCGGAG
>Ga0209337_1004186_pt1 | contig 10026 bp, 16 predicted proteins | sample LinPmetageLP53_FD_184044 | JGI IMG/M metagenome (GOLD analysis project Ga0209337, IMG submission 184044) | Marine viral communities from the Pacific Ocean - LP-53 (SPAdes) (version 2) | ecosystem: Environmental > Aquatic > Marine > Oceanic | place: Pacific Ocean | collected 2010-02-08 | reverse complement strand
AAACTTTAATCTCCCGAATCAAAGCACAAAACACGATGCGATGGAAGACGCGCGGCTTGCTGGTCTTGTTTGGTGGGCGATGGAGTCTCGGTTTCGGGCAGAAATGAAGGAAAAGCTCGTTGTCATGGGCATGTAGAGAAAGATAGCAAAACCCCTTGACGAACGCCCATGCCCCTGCTATGGTGGGGGCGTTGCTGTTGAGATTGCCTCGACGCCTCCGAAACCGGTGAAACAGGCCGGAAAAAACACACAATCAAACAGATTGGTTGGAGACAAAATGGCTGGTTCGACCCCCGCAAAGACACTCGCACTTCTCGACCCCAACGGAAAGGTGCTGAAAAGCGGCACCTATTCGGAGCTTGGTCCGCAGTTCGTCGCTCTCGGCGGAAAGGCTGCTGGCTACACGATGGGTGAGCCCCCCACGGTGACGGCTGTGACGTGGCAGCCCGACTTGGTATCTAAGGGGTTTTTCGCCCTTACCGTTGACGCCGACAAGGCCGAGAAAATCGCGGAAACCGCAAAGAAAATCGAAGCGGCGGGTTTTGCGCTCCCGAAGGCTTGGTTTGCGCCCGGCACCCGAATGATGCAGATCGGAGTTGACAAATACAAGCGCGAATACCTTGAGTGGGCCAGCCGTCCCGACGCTGTGGATGCGCTCATGGAAACCGCCGAGCACATTCGATCGGAGGACCGGCGATCGTTCACCGTTGCTCTCTCCGATCTTCGGATGCAGGAAAACGGTTTGATCGGGCGCAAAGGTTCCGTCGCCCGCCGCATTGAGTGGGGAGCATGGGAACAGATTTTCCGCGCTGCCAGCGGTGCGGGTGCGTTCCCCGATGGTCGGCGTTTGATGAAGATGTTGTCTCCGAAGATGCGCGCTGAGATTTTCAACGACCGGATCAAACACATTTCCAAGGACGTGAAGATCGGCGTTCGCAAGGACCGCGAAACTGGAGAATGGACAATCTTCCGAGTCGTTGGAAAAAACTTTCCCGAAGACGGCAACGGTGCCGACGCCTGCGAAGCGGCTGCTAAGGCGCTTCGGGGACTCAATTTCCGTGGACACGTCGAATACAACCCAAACACCACGGATTTGCGGTTTGACGCCGCACACATGGCCGATCCGGTCATTCTCGACCCGACCGTGGGCGACATTTTCCGGGGCGGAATCAAGGGCAAGACGAACGACGCGGGCGGTGGTTCCTTTGTGGTGAACCCCTTTGTGGGACGGATTATCTGCATCAATTGTACAATCGCAGATGCTTATGCTCCCGGTGTCCGCAAGGCGCACCGAGGCAGCATGGAAAGCGCCATCACCGGTATTCACGACGCTGCCAAGCTGGCGGCAAAGGTGGTGCCTCTCTTTGCCGAGGACTGGTCCTACTGCCGCGACACCTACATCGAAGACGTGGACTGGCACGATAATCTCGGTCGCTTGTCCCTCGACACGCGCAGCCTTTTGATCAGTGACCCGAGCGCACAGAACGTCATTCGTGCATTGGTTGAATCAAAGAAGATTGACGCGAAGATTGGGCGCGATGCGTTGGTTTCCGCGATGCTCGCTTCTTTTCGGGAGGAACCCGGCGACACGGTGGCAGACGTGATCAACGCGATCACAAAAACCGCGCACAGCAAGGTGCCTGTGATGGTCGGAGAAGTCATCGAAAAGCAGGCAGGAAAGCTGCTGGCGGCTATTCCGGCTTGGTAGGGGAGCATCCCCCGGTTCGGAGCGGGGCGGGGGATGCGGGCGCAGGGAGGCACGGCCTATCGCTGGGGAGCGATGAACAGGTGCCTCGCCCTTTTTTGGACTATTATCGTGAAAAACACTTTGATTCACGAGGTTGAGACGTTCATGCAGCGGAACCACCCGAAGGTCAAGATCGTTGGAACGGCTTATCTCTCAAAAACTGACACTATTCTTCTTCGCGGACGCCGCCCCGAAAACAACGGTAGCGTGCGTTTTGTCGTGGAAACAGAAAACGAATGTTTTGTGGGCTGTCGTGAAATCACGACCAGCGAGCGCAAGCGGCTGGGGAAAGCGGCTCAGAAATACCGGAACATGCGAGGAAAAAAACATGCAGCTCAGTGAAGACCAAGAGAAAGCCGTTAGCGCCCTTCTGGGCGCTCTCACGCACCGAGACGAGGCTGTGCTTGTCGGACCCGCTGGAACGGGCAAGACGACCACGCTACGGGCCTTTGTGGAGCGTTGGCAGGGTGGAGCGCACAAGAAGGCTCGCCTCAGTCCAGAGCCCGCCTGTGTCTGCCCAACGTGGAAGGCTGCGCTTAGGTTCACCGAGATTACAGAGTGGGACGCTACCAGCATTCACAAAATGATTTACGGAGCGCCCGAAGAGTCTGTGGACGAAAAAGGCCGTGAAACCTTGGTTTTTCGGGGCGTAGACACGGAAAAAGCCGGTGTGCGAAAGCGTTTGATCATTGTGGATGAAGCGTCGATGGTTGGAACCAAGGTCTATAGAGACCTCAAATACTTTGCAAAAAACAACCGATGCAAGATTCTTTTCGTAGGAGACCGGGAGCAGTTGGAGCCCGTGAATGACGAGTGGGGCGTTGATTTCGACAACCCCACGGCGGCGCTCACTAAGGTTCACCGGCAGGCAGATGGAAGCAATCTATTGGATTTTGTGACGTGTGTGCGCGAAGGTCAAATGCAATCGTTCAAGTCCTACGGAAGCGATGTTATCCATCACAAGGGTATTTCCGAAGATTTGATGGTTGACTTTTGGCAGTCCAACATTCCGGTATCCGAAAAGATCGTGATTACCTACACTAATCGTCTCCGAATGGGTCAAAATAACATCGCAAGACGCGCTCTTAACCATTCGGGAGTAATCCCCAATCCGGGTGAGCCGATTATGTCTTTTGGTAACCGGGCGGGCCTCGTCAACGGTGAGATCGTCATGGTCAAGAAGCAAGTGGCTCCGGTGGGGGCAGCGGAGAGTATCTTACGGGGCGAAGAAAAGGTGGACAATGTACTGGCGCAAGCGATCAAAGGAATGGGGCTCACTCTCTGCGAATTGAGTGTTGCCCCGGCTATGGAAACGAAAGGATCGAAGACGATCTATGTGATTCCAGAAGCATTGGGTCTTTTCGGTAGAAAGAAAAGCGAGTTTTGGAAGGAATTGGTCAGTAGCTTGGTTCGACAGTCAGGCGGCGAATTGTTCAATCAGTGGGGCCGTCTCAACGAACGTCGAAAGGGTCAGACCAGCGCACGAAACCGCGCCCTTATGCAAGAATACGCACAGTTGGCTGATGTTGATTTTGGCTATGCTTGCACCGCGCACAAAAGCCAAGGTTCACAATGGGACAATGTTTTCGTCCTTTTTGAGCCGACATTCCGAAAAGTAACCGCAGGCCCCGCAGAGCGTAGGCGCTGGACCTACACAGCCTGCACACGGGCGGCGAAAAGCCTCTCGCTGGGCTCTCTTTGAGAAAAGTTGCCGGGAACTGTCCGCAGCACCCGGCCCCCCTCGTCTAACACACACACCGGGCAGAAATGCCCAAGATAACGGAGTAACTTATATGACTGTCCTTTTGGCTTCCAGCGCCGCGCTGGCCCGAACCGTAAACCCTGCTGTGACTGTGGAGGCCGAGTATGGGGCCTTTGTGGTCGAAGGAACGCGCTACACGGCGGCTCACCACCAGAAGACCGGGGCGCACGGAGGCGACCAACCAGCGCCCTGCATCGACTACAAAATCCCCACTTGCTGCGAAAAAGAAATCATTTTGATTTCTCACATTGATCTCGATACGGTGGGCGGCGTGATGCGCGCCCAAGGCCGAAAGGATCTTTTTTCTGGTCTTTTTCCTCGGTTGGATCTGTTTTGGAACGCGGCGGCTTTTGTAGATACGAATGGTCCGCACAAACTACGCGAAAGCCATCTAATGTTTCCAGCAATTGCAGCGTGGTGGGCGTGGTCAACAGAAAACCGACCACGGCTCGACCGAGAAAAGGTTGTGAATGTTACGGCTTTTATGGACCGTTGCTACCATACGTTGTCTTTGCTTTTGCTTATGCCTCCTGATCATCCGGGTCGCGCGGAGTTGATCGAAAAAGGAGAGGCATTCGTCGAAGCCGGGAAAGCCCTAAATCAAAGCTCTTTCATGGGGGCTCAGATCACCCAAAACGAAAAGATTGTGGCTGTACGAAAGTCAGATCAATTTGTGAACCACTTGTATCTACTGCCGAGTTTGGGTGTAGAGGCGGATTGTATCTGTGCCCTAAACACAGAGACCAAAAAAATCACGTTGTCTTTTCGGGATAACGGAGAGACGATCAACGCTTGCGACACGATTCGCCGGGTTTGGGCCGACAAGGACGAGGATGGGAACTACCTTGCTGGGGGCCATCCGGGGATTGCAGGGACACCCCGAGGCAAGCGGCAGGGCCTTGCGGGGCTGTGGGGCCTTGTGCATACGGTGGTGCAGACCTACGAGGGTTAAGGGCTGGACAAGTCAGGTGTAGTGGGGTAGTCTTCGGTCTTCGGGGGCTACCCCTTTTGTTTTTCGGAGCAACGATGCCCGCAGTCATTTCGTCGTCTTTCGACATTGTAGTTACTGAGACCCTGAATAATAGCAACAAAACTATCGTCAATCCCGGTCGGACCTTTCGGATCGATCAGGTGTTTGCGACGGGTGCTGCTGGTGCGTCTCTTACCGTAAAGAAAAACGACAACACGGGTACAGCGGCGGCGGGTGCTACGGCTGTGAATGCAGCGGTTGTGTCGTCTTCCCCGATTGCGGTTTCTGGCACATTGGCGAATGTATTGTTTGAGAAGACAGACAATATCTTTCTTGTAGAGACCCAAGGTGCCGCGATCACGCGAGTAATCATTCGTTGCATCGCGTATGACGCCGAAATACTTACAGTGACTTGATTCTTTTCGGGGTTCAGTCTTAGTCAGGAGCCTTGACTGAATCAAACCCCATTACACTCACCTACCGGCTCCAAGGGAAAATATCATGGCAGCAAACTCTCAAATCAGCAGCACCTTCGACATTTCCGTTACGATGGACAGTGCCGACGCCTACACCCTCGTCAACCCCGGTCGGACGTTCCGCATCGTTCAGATTCAGGCATACAACGCGGGCGGAACTCCGAACCTCACCGTGACGGATGGCACCAACAATGTTCTGAGTGGGGCGCTTGTGGCTACCGCAACGAACGCATGGAAGAACATGCCTCTTACCGAGGCAAATTGCAATTTTGCATCCAACGAAAACATTGTCGTGACCAACGCAAACGCCAGTACCACAAAGCTGATCATCAGTTGTGTTGCTACTGGTGGCGGTGAAACCCTTACTGTCACTACCTGATAGGAGCGATTCATGGCAACCGGCATTAGCAGCGTTTTTGCTATCATTTCCAGCGACAACATCGCTGCGGGGCAGACGCTTACAATCACCAATCCCGGCAGAACCTTTAAGGTAATGGCAGTCCGTATCAAGGGGGCTGGTAACGCAGCCGTAACGGTGCAGAAGGGTGACGGCGCTGCGGGCGGTACGACTTTCGCAACCGGCGCCGTTTCTAACAGTGTATTGGAAGGTTGGGTAAATGCGAGTGTTACTGGCTCCCAATCTACTCTCACAGCAACCAATGAAATTCGAGTAACAGCGTCCGGCGGTACAATCACTGGAATTGTGATCGAATGTCTTGGAAGCCCTCAACAAGCTCTCACTTTCGCAATAGCGTAAAGGATAAAATCAAATGGCTACTACTATCGGATCTACTTTCAACATCGTGGTCGAATTGGCTGCGGGTACAACCACCACCAACATCGCTACCAAGCGTTCCTTTCAGGTCATTGGCCTTTTGGGTACGGGTTTGACCACCGCAAAGCTCACGCTTTCCAAGGTGAATGCAGCAGGCGATACCGTGACTGAGGTGGGCGAAGTCATTATGCTGAATGCAACAGGCGGCGGCGAAGACTCCCTTGTCGATCAGGCCGGCACTCTCAGCGCCACTGTCGCTAACCGCAAGGTGCTTGAAACGGATACCCTTCGCCTTGTGCGATCCGTCGCTAACGGCACCCGTCTCGTCATTCAGTGCCAAGCCTTTGATCCCAGTACCCTCGTAGAATCCTGATCCCCCCCGGAACATGGGGTCCGTAGTTCCTTCCTTGCGGTTCCCCCCCGTGTTCCTGCGCCCCCACCGTTTTGTCCTACGGTGGGGGCGCTTCTTTTTGAGGGACTACGATGAAACGAAAATACACAGATCCGATCGTATGGACACACCTGCTTTTCGTGCTAAACGCGATGCTTTGGTTTTACGTGGAAGCATACGTTTGCAGCTTTTTCTTACTTTTGTCCACGATTGCATCGACAGGGTATCATCGGCTGGGCGAGGGGCCGAACGTATGGCAGAAGCCCGATAAAATACTGGCCGTGCTTACGTTGCTTGTAACGCTCGCGGTTACGTTTCCGCGCGCTTCGTGGGCGGATCTATTGAATGCCGTCCTATTGCTTGCTATGGCTTTGATCGCAAAAAAGCAGGCAGAAGAGGAAGGCAAATACAAGCTATGGCACAGTTTGTGGCACGTCCTTGTGTCTATCGGACAAGCCTATCTGGTGTGGGTGTACCGCTTTTGATCAGCGTTGAATGACACCGCACGCCACCCGAGCACCGCCGCCCCCAAGGTGGGGCGTATCGCCGTAGGTGTCGCCGCCAGCGTGGAACATCAGCACTCGACCCAAAATATCGCGGACACGGACACGGGGAGCCAGTAGAATTTCGTCACTGGTTCCGTCCACATAAACGGTTACACGAGGTAGATCGCCTAAGTGTCCGTCACGATAGGGGCCAAGGTGTTTGCCCCGATTCGTAGGGTCAAGGTGCCCCTTTGCAGCACCGCCGGGAATGACTTTGCCGTCTGCGTTGGGGCCGGGGCCGCATGACGTTCCTGCGTGAACATGCAGCCCGTGGATACCGGGGGGCAAATCGTACAAAATAGTTTCGATCAAAAGGCCGTGAGGCGTATCTTGAAACTCGACTATGCCGACTCTTTTGCCCAAACCTCTTAGGTTGGTTTTCCGCAGACTGGCAAAAGCATAGGCCATCAGGCGCTCTTGTCCACAAAGGACTTAACACCCGCAAGGTAAGCCCGAGCAATTCGCTGTTGTCCCTCGGAGCTATCCAGAAACCGTGCGTCGGTGATGTTGGTAAAGAAACCGACTTCACCGAGAATAGCGGCGCTTACCGTGTTTTTGAGGACGTAGAAACCCGCTTCATAGTCCACGTCGCCGTCTGTCCACTCGCCCCCACGAATCGGTAGATCGGGGTACACAATCTCTTTGAAAGCATCGTTTAGAGACGTAGCAATCGCATCTGAGCTTGTTTGCCCCACGCTCGTGTAGAAACAAACACCGCGCGCAGACTGAGATCGGCCCACGGAAGAATTGCCAATCGCATTACTGTGCAAACTAAGGTAGATAGCGCGTCTTTGCGGGCTTGTGTTTGCGTAGGCTACCCGACTCGACAGGGACGTGTCCCGTTGCTCCAGATCGATCCAACGGGGGGCTTCTGTCCACTCTTTTCGGGCTACTGCGTCCCACACCCGAACCCCAGCATCCAAAGCGTAGCGAATCAAGTATGCGGCTGTTTTTCGGTTGGTTACGCCCTCTCCAATCCAGTAGTCACTGTAACCGGTGAAAGTGTATTGCTTGCCTGCGGTTTGGTATTTGTTGTCGATGATACCGCCGTGACCGTAATCGACAACAATTCCTGCGTAACTCATGGTGCTTCTCCAGCGCGAACGGGTGTTGCCGGCACGTTACCACGTTGCAGCGTCTCAACCAAAAGGTCACGAATATCGCTGCATTCTGGCCGCTGTGCGCTGCTCTGTCCGTATTGCAGACACGTTGACCACTGGCACTGGACACTGTTTGGATCACCGCCGTAGTCTTTAAGGCACTGGACGGGAATCTCAGCGAGGGTTGCTCGCAATTCTGCGTCAATGACCACGGGCTTGTTCACAGCTTCCAGCATTTCTGTTTGATTGCCTTGTATTTCAGCGATCAAAAGCGTTTGCTGTTCAATCACCTTTGATGTATCGCTACCGCGAAGGCCCCAGCCTGCGCCAAAACCCGCACCTGCGGCAACGACAACTCCGACAATAATCCAAGTAACCATGCTTCTCTCCATTGTGAATCTCCTAACGCAAAGAGCGCCGACACGGGTGCCGGCGCTTCCAGAATTGAGCAAAGGGCGTTCTTACCCTCTCCAGTCCAAGGTTTTTTCGCCAGATGCGATGTGTTCAAGGACTTTTCGGGCCGCTTTGGTGTCGCGGTCGATGGTGTAGAAGATGGATGGCGGAGAAAAATAAGGGCGCCAGTCTTCGCCCTCGTCTGCTACGCCATCATCAAAAGCGTAATCTTTGTTCAGCCCATCGGCGTACTGTAGGTCGATTGGATCGTGTGACTGGAAAACAAGGGCTTTGCTGTTGGGCTTTGGTGCTTCCAGTGTCCAATACTCTACGTCTTTAAGGTCTTTTATGTTTACCTTCGATCTATCGACAAACTCGTCGCCAGATTGTCCGTAGAGTACGGTTCTGATCGCTTCCAGATTCATCGCTGTCTCCTTATCGCCACGAAACCCAAACGCTCTCACGCTTTGGCTTGTACGTTGCATCCCCGATGATCTTGCTGCCTTTCTTCACTTTGAAGTGAACCCGGCCAAGAACATTGGGATCTTCCTTTGGGCTGGTGAGGCTTACTTTGGGCATTTCTCGCCCAAAACGTGCGACGTATCCGTCCTCTACTTTACCCAAAAGAAAAGAGGTATCGTGTCCGGTAAGGTCATTGATCGCGGCCATTTTATTCATCCGAAAGGTTTGAAGGGGGTCGAAGGGTTTTCGCGGCTTCGCCAGCGATAAACGCGATGGTGACCCACATCCATGCTTCGTCACCAATCTTGCCCGCGTAGCATAGCGCAGTACCTACGCCCCACGCAAGCATACGTCGATAACTGATCTTTTTGACAGGATCAAAGAGTTTGTCGAAGACTTTGGTAACCATGGGGTACTCCGAAGATTAGATGGGAATGCTGTTGATTTTGGCTTTTGTTGTCGCGATGTTCTTTCTTGCACTGCTGAGTGATTTTACTGCTTTGTTCAGCTTGGGCAGTACGTTCTTTTGGATTGCGTTCCAGATTTTCCATCGTGGGCGCCAAGTTTTGCCAAAACCCTTCTTTGGCTTTACTTTCATAATGTAGATTTTTGCCTTTTTGAGAATGGGCAAAACCTGTTTGATGGTGCTATCCGCAGAGTTTAGGTCTTTCAGAAGCGCCCCCTTGTCAATGGTAGGGATCGAAACGCCGTAGCCACTAAGGTCTTGGCCTTCGACGTAAATTTCGTGAAGGCCGTAACCTTCGGAATAGGGGGAAGGATTGAATTGCATGGGTCAAACACCTTTGGGGGCGAACAGGTTGAAGTTAGGGTTATACCATCCGTCGTACTCGTCGTCATCATACTCGTATTCAGCGGCCCTTTCTGCGTGTTCCATCATTACCTCTATGTCTGCGTTTTCGACCGAAACCCATGAGTCTCCGTCCCAAATGTAGATACCTTCGGGTTCGATGGCTTCTGTGGTGAAAAAGGCGGGCCTGCGCGAATCTCGCTCACCCAATTCATCTGTGTAGAATGGGGAGCGGTATTGTGTGGCAATTCGGAGCACAGCGGGCGTCCAGTAGCCTACGTTCTCTGTGTCCTTAAAGTCGCTGTTATATTCGGCGGTCTGTTCCATCTTGTCAAACCAATACGGAACGCCGGTCTTTCCAGAAAAGAACACACGACCGCGACTGTGAAAGTCGTAGCCGCCGCTGAATTGGCTTCCTTCGCTGGGCACCAATCCGTCTTCTGCAATATCCCCTACTTTGCCGAGGTGGGTGGCGTGGTACAGGTACGTCGGCAGGACGCTGATTGGAACGGGGCGCGGCTCGTCGGTGTTGCGCCGAAACCGCTTTACTTTGCGTGCGATCTTTTTGGGTTGCTTCACGAATTGCTTTTCTTTTCG
>Ga0209337_1004182_pt1 | contig 10036 bp, 24 predicted proteins | sample LinPmetageLP53_FD_184044 | JGI IMG/M metagenome (GOLD analysis project Ga0209337, IMG submission 184044) | Marine viral communities from the Pacific Ocean - LP-53 (SPAdes) (version 2) | ecosystem: Environmental > Aquatic > Marine > Oceanic | place: Pacific Ocean | collected 2010-02-08 | reverse complement strand
TTTAAGATTGCTAATTCCTGTTGTATTTGATTTTTTCTTTTACTCATCTTTATTTTTTTGATTTTACAGTGTACAGTATAGTAGTATCACCATTCATAACTTTATATCCAGATTTTTGTATATGCATTTCGCCACTTTCTATTTTTTGTATTAAATTATCTGAACTATAATCAAAGGAAAAACCTATTACACAAATTAACCCTACACAAAATATCAATGATGAAAATAACAACTCAGGACCCACTGGGTCAAAAAACATTCCTAGTATAAAAATTGCTACTAAAGCAAGTGAAAGTATTATTATTAAAGTTAACATAAGTTTATATTTTATTAATTAAGGTTTTATTTAATGGTTCTCTCGTATCTACAAAATCATGTGGGTCTCCATCTAGATTATTTTCTTGTATCCAGGTGTTGAGATTTTTATAAAGACTGTTTCTTAAAGGGCCTTTTAGTTCTTTTAATTCATACATAAACTGGTCTAGTTTGTATAGTAATTCTTTACTCATCTTTGTTTAAATTATCTTGAATATATTCTCTTATCATTTTAGGTGTTATATTACAACCACCATGTTCAATTTTGTATTCATCAAATCCAAGTTCACTAAATTCTACTCTCTTTATAATTTGTTTAGTGCTGGGATTATATATTCTTACCTCTGCTTTTCTATCTATATCATGCTCTATGATATATTTCCATTCTACTCCTTTTACATTTATATTTCTGAGTTTTCCTTTACTCATCTTTGTTTTTTCTTAGTTCCTTTATCCTATCTTGAAGTATTTGTTTATATTCATTGAGCCATTCAAAATTAGATAAACTATTCTGTATAACTTCTATTTGTTCTTCTGCTAATTCGCTTCTAAATCTTTCGACCCATAACTCAAATCTTTGTTCTTCACTCATCTTTGTTTAATGCTTTAAGTTCTTCTGTTAGTTCAACTATTCTATTAGATATCTTTTGTAGTCTTTCTTCAGAATTATCGTTTTTATTAATACCGTACTTTGAAAGTAATCCAGATTTTAGAATTGCTAATTCCCATTGTATATGTTTTAGTCTTTTACTCATCGGTTTGTTTTAAATAAAAAGTTATGGTCTTTTTTAACATCAGCAAGGACTGCTTTAATTGGCGTCAACCCAATTTCCCAATATTCTATATATTCATTTTCTTTAGTTTTGAATGTGTGTTCTACATTTATTCTAAATTTTTGAAGTGTCTTCTCAACTTCATCTTTCCATTTGATGTATTCTTCTTTATTCATCTTTTTTTTCTGTTTTCCGTATGATATCAATTCTATTGTATATTTCTATGTGTGCTTTAAATGCGTAAGGTACTGTATATATTAAATGTATATTTAAACCTCTTTATTTTAAGTACTTATAGATATTTTTAAGTTTTTAAAAGTTCACAGTTACAAAGGTTTATTACAAAGTTCTTGTTTATAATTGTTAAAGTACTAGTAATTAGGTGTATGTTGAATCCATCTATGTTTAAAGAATATTTCTTTAATGGACCATATTTCTAGTCTCTCACTTGCGAAACTATCAGCCTCTTGTCTGTCAGTGAACTGAGCAGTTATTCCATCAGAACCCTTCAAGGTTTCAAGGTGCTCTTCATCTATTACAATATACAAATGCGTAGTTAACAGTTGTGAATCTAAACTTCTGGAATCTACTGTCAGTCTATTTTTTATTCTAATAAGTTCTGGGATTTCAAAAAAAGATAATGCCAGAAATTGGAAAGAATAATTACCAGTCAGTCCTTTTAGTTTTATAATTTCTTGTATAAGGGAATCCTTGAATTCCTCTTGGGTCTCCTTTTTCATATGGTTGCTTTAGTGTCTGGCGTTAACCAATTATTTTCTTTTCTTAATTCTTCTAATGTAGTAAATCCGAATGCACGGATATCACCTACTACATCAAATCGGTGTTTCAGTTCTCTGTATTCTTTTGTCATTGCGGGTTTCACACATTCTCTTATGGTGTTAATAACCTCTCCTTTAATTAGTAGGTCATCATTGCTGTAACCTTTGCCCCATATTACCCATTCAGTTTTCATAGTATTTCTTTTTTAAAACGTTCTATGTATTCAGGATTCACAGAATCATCAAAAATAAACTCTGCGTTCTCTTTAGTTAGTTTTTCTTTTGTATGCGGAAATGTTGGTTTAACCAGAATCACTTCATCAAAAAATAATTCGACCAATCTATATTTTCCTCTTGTTGAGAAAGAATAAATAGCACCTCGTTCACCGAAGCTATTAATCTCTCTGTATATTGTAACCTTTCTTTTCATATTTTTGTTAGTAAGTACACTAAGGTATCCTTGTCCTTTTCTGCAATTGCTTTCAAGAAGTCTAGATACTTATGTTTATCTCTAGTAGTCAATTCATCAAAACTATTTTCTAATTTATCTACTATCAACTGAGATAGTTCTAGTAATGTTTGTATTCCAAAGTAAGTTGCCATAATTTTTATATTAATTCGTTAGGTAATCTTTTTCCTTCTTGGACCCACTTGGCTTTTCCTTCACAGTATTCCTTTAAACTTTCAAAGAGACCACTCCAGAAACCAAGCACTTTTAGTGCCTCATCTTCTGTACAATACTCAACCCCATCTTCATCTACCTCATCCACCTCTATGGAACATCCCTCATACGAATCCAATCCGTTAACATCCAGAAACTTTCTGAACTTTTCAACTGGTAGTAACAATTTCACTTCCAATCTTCCTCTTCTATTTCTTACTAGTACTTTTGCCATTTTTTTGTAGTATTAAGTTAAACATTTCTGAGGTCTTTCCCCATCAACAAATATAAGATACGCATAATATTTGACAATTGCAAATATGTGGTCACTTATTTTACAATTAATAAATCAGAATCTAAAGTTATTTGCAGACCCCAATGTTTGAATCGGGTCTGAACTATTGAACCACTAGGGGACTTCTTTACTACTAGACCCCTACCGAATTTTTCATGATATACTAATTGTCCTTTTTTCATAGTCTTTGTATTTTAGTAAAACAAACTTAACAATGCCCGAGTGTCAGCTTCTGTAGCAACTCGGAATGATTTGGCATCTACTCTAGATACCTTGCCATCGTACTTTTTAGAAGCACGTTTGACCGCCACCTCTTTGGTCTTGGCAGTTATTGAGTTCCAACCTCCGGAAACAAAGTTGAAGTTCCAGGTTTTTTCGCTGGAGATATATTTGATTTCTTCTCGGATTCTGCTTTTCTCAGCAGTGACCACAGTACCAACCTTGGCACCTTTTCCTGTAGCAACTAAAGCGCTCTTTAGTAACCGAAGGTATTCCAACCTTTCCGCCAGGGATTTTTTTGTTTCGAAAAATTTTGTCATTTTTAGTAGTATTAAGTTAAACAATCTCGGGGTCTCTCCCCATCAACAATAACAAGATACGAAATAGATTCGGTAGTTTTGCCACAGAACCGCCATATCTTAGTTGTGTGCAAAAATGTAAATTTCATCAATGCTCATCCAACCATAATCCGTGAATGCACCATTTACTGTTTCTCGTAGTGCAGGATATGGTGCATATGTTGTTGACTTGATTGTTAAAACCTCGCCATCATCATTGATGAATTTCTTTCCTTTTTCTATCCGTTTTTTAAAATTTTCTAAATCTTCCATATCTTAATAAATTTTAACTTGTCGGTTTTGAGGACTAAGGAATCGAACCTTAATTTCCGCCAGTCTAAAGGCGGCGCAGTTACCAAACTTACTTACCCTCACCAACAAAATAAAGGTACTGAATATATTTGATAAACAAGAGGATTATTGATAGTATTTTTCTATAAGACATATAAGAAATATCTATCGAATTTATTAGGAAATGTGGTCAGAAACCGCTACCTTATAGGGGTGGCGGGGCGGGTTGAGCACCTACAAAAACCTACAAACAAAAAAACAACAGACCACGTGTTGCCTGTTGTTAAAGTGAGGGTACTGCTTACACCCTCTGGACCGTTTCCCCGGTTGACGAACATACTAACAAAATGCCTTGCGTTCTGATGTTAGTTGTATTCAGGATGACATTTCCTGGAGACTCCCCTATTGCTCAATGCATTAAACAACAGGCATACCCTGTACAGCTGTGGTCTCTTTCACTGTACTTCGTTTAAAGTTCTCAGTTCAGAAAATTAAACACACTGAAATTTGTAATTAGCTGTAAGTAAAACAAAATGTATTTTCTGTTAGTACTATCAGCTCTTGCGAAGGTGCCTTCCAAGTCGTTGCTTATAAGTGCCTCGACAAATCCACCACCTCCATATCCAGGACCGATTTCAGGAAACTTAGTTTCTAGTACCGAAATCCCCGTAGATACAACATCGTTATAATCAATGGTAGTTACCAAATTGTATTTTTTATAATCGTGTAGTTTAGCATCTACGTATCCAAATAATTTATCTCTGTAATCCATGTGTTTCTGTTTTAAAATATTATAATGATTGGTCCGTTTCTGTTGTTACCTTGTAGTACACTGCATTTTTATGCAATTGATTTAGTAGTTCTAATTCCTGAAGTCGGACCCCAGCGGTTGAGAACTGATGTTCGTACTTGAAGACCCCATCACGATATAGTGTAACATATCCTCGCGTGTCAAAGGTTTCTACATTTTTCAATCCTTTCGTTTCGTAAGTGTAAACTGTTTCTGCCATTTTTTTGTAGTATTAGTTAAACGTTACAAGGGGCGCTCCCTCATCAACAATAACAATATACGCAATTGGTTCCGTAGTTTTGCCATAGAACCGCCATATTTTAAAAACTCTCCAAGTCCTTCAAGTGGAATAGATGACTGGACCAAACCTGCACTGTCTATCTAACTTCAAAGCATAACACTCTTGATAGTGTTGTGATGTATTAATATGTTGCATCAAAAATGCACTATGACCCTTCATTATTCACATATTAAAGTTGGTTTAACTACATCGCTTGCTTCTCCATTAGCTCAGAGAGTTTAAAATTCGTGGTCCCGGTTTAGTCTTATCCAAACTCTTTCGTTTTGGTGTCTAACAAACCAATGTGGACCACTTATTTTCAATATTTTAAAAATACATAACTAAACAAATCAACTTACCTTGCGGTCCGAGCTGTCCCCATCTAAGGGTTAGACTGTTTAGTTACTAAGAGGTAATGTGCATCATCTTTGGTATCCTCTATAAATTCCCTAGTTGTTTACTTTTTCAACGTCAACTATAACGTTGGTTCTGCAAAACAGTTTACCTACCAACTGCAAAGGTCTTGTTTCTTGAAAAAAGATTAAATCATCGTGGACTCTTCACGATACGTCCACCCGACTTTACGGGTCTGTGTAGTCTTGTTATTTCAGAGACTCTTATTCTCACCTACTTGTTATTTTATATTTTAAAGAACTAATTTATATATGTTGTATTCTGTATTTCAATTTGATGAGTCTGGCAGGATTTGAACCTACGTTGAACATGATAGTGGAAGTGGCCACCGCCATAATCAATAATCAGTGATTACTTAGTACTGAAGAGGATGGCCATCCTTACTCCAGGTTCGATAATCATTCCACACACCATTTGTGGACAGACCCGGTATTTTCAATATTTTCAATGAACTTTCTTTCTCTCTTTCTACCCCCTCAAATCAACAAGTACAATATACGCAATGTTTTTTACAATTGCAACTTTTAAGAGATTATTTTTTCGTTTTTATTAACAGGCAATTGTTAGCAACCTGAACTCTCTTTTCTGTACTTTCAATGAACTCTCTTTCTACCCCCTCAAACCAACAAAGACAAGATACCGAATATATTCAATAGTTTTGCCATAGAACCGCCATATTTTACGCATTAGTTTTTGGGTCCATACCTATATGCAAACACATCTAATGGGTCGCATTTGGAACCATCTATATGTAAATGCATCTAACGTGGTCACTCCAGGTTTCATCTATAAGACATATAAGAAATATCTATCGAATTTATTAGGAATTGTCACCAAAAAACCTTACCTTGATAGGGTGGTTAGGGCGGGTAGGATGCCCCACCCTAAAAATACTAAGCACCTGATTACCTGACCACTAACTTCATTTGTCCCTATACACCTTAACAGAAAAAGTCCCGAAAGTCTACTACCTTCTCGGGACCATAACCAGAAACTGGTTTTTGTTTAACTACTACTTATATTTTTGTAGGTTAAAAATGGTGGTCTGGTCTACTACCTCAGACCACCTGGTGTTCCCGCAGGAACTTGTTTAACTACTACTTATGTGGTCTGAATAGGAATCGAACCTACTATCTTCAAGAAACTACCAGTGCTCTAAACCATTTGAGCTACAGACCTAGTAAGGGATTTGCACCCTCTTTGCATTATTGGACTGCAATTGTATCCACTAGTTTGTTTTCACTCCGGACTTTAACTAGCATAACTAATTCCGCTGTGAGTGGGTTCTTGACCTTTCTAGAATATCAAGAACCTTGTTGTTTATGCTGCAATTGATTCTCCTACTGGTTCTGCACCTAAGGCATCGAACCATGCATCAGTTTCTCTCTCTTGGTCAAGTTGTTCTGATGCAGCTTTCTTGATTTCTTCTGCTACTTTCAAATCTCTCATGATTCTATCAGTATCGTATGAGATTGGTTTCTCAATACTATCAGTGAAATCAAAGTGAAGGTTGTCGTATTCAAAACCTCTTCTGTTTTTAGTGACCACTACCTTACGGTCTCCAGATTTTGTGAACCTTAATTCAATCATTCCAGTAGTGTTATGTTTCAACTTGTTACTTCCAACGAAATCTCCACCTTTAGTAACTTGTTGTATAAAGACAAAACAAGTATGTAACTTTTGAGCATTGGCAGCTTCGTTATGTTTTACCATCAAGTCGACCATCCACTTCTCAATTTCGTTGTAACTTTTTTTGTCGGCACCTTTAACAGTTTCGTTGTAATCACCTCTAACTGCATCAGCAATTTCTGCAAAGGAATCTCCAAGTACCATATCAAATCCTTCAGCAAGTTTTGCTTCGATTGATTCTTTGTATAAACCATCAGTTAAATCTCCGATGAACAAAGTATCTAAGTGGTCCCACTTTGGGAATCTCTTAGTATAAGGCTTCATATCTAATTTAGTCATTTCGCCACTAATGAAAAGAACTTTCTTTCCAGGATTCTCAAGTTGAACACTTGCAGCATGTTCTATTGTAACTGAAGATTTTCCAACTCCTGGGTCACCAACAACAATGTAGTTAGTTCCAGGCATTATTCCACCTTCCTTACTGAAACAGTAGTCGATAGGTGATTTACTTTTTAAAGGAACAAAAAGAGAATCATCGAAATGAACATCTTTTAACTTTACAGTCTTCAAGTTCATTTTGCTTAAATCCTTTTCCTGTACTACCTTTGTGGTTTTAGTACTAACTTTAGCAACTGTCTTCACAGAACGCTTTAGTTTGATTGCAAAATATTTACCGCTTTTAGAAGCAATGAACTGTTGGAAAACTGAAGTCTTCCCTAATAATTTGTAACCTTCAATCTCTTGACCTACAAAGTTAGGAGCTTCAGATTTTAATCTTTTCTTGTGAACATCAAGACCATTAACTCGGGTCTTCTGCTCGCTCTTGCTAACAGAGTAGTCTGTCAAGGCAAGTAAGTTTTTTGGTGTAATCATTTTTTAGTAGTATTAAGTTAAACATTTCTGAGGTCTTTCCCCATCAACAAATACAAGATACGCAATCCGGGTGACAATTGCAACTTTTGGCGCACTTATTTTTAAATTATTTTCAGTAGTCTATTCATTTTAAGTTCTGTAAGACATTTAGTTTGTTCACTTAGAACCTTAAAATAAATTGTTCTGCCCTCTTGTTCAAAAGACTGAACAGTTCCTGTATGGAATAAACGTGGTCTGTACTTATACTCAACCCGCTTTCCAATTAGACTTTCACAGTCCGCTGTACTTTTTAATCTTATAGTACTCATAATCTTTATTTTAAATAGTTTCTATTTTCATAAATCCGTATTGTGGTTCTATCAAACCATCTTCGAATTCTCCTACCTCATCAAATCCGTACAAAACAGTTGCATCAAAATCTGATTCACTGGAAACTTGTGATTTCTCAACTACAACCAAATCATATCCAGCAGGAATCCTACCTTCAAAAGTATCAATATCAATTGCTTTAAAATCTATTGTATATTCCATAGTAATTTTTGTTAAACGTTGATAACCTCACCAACAAAATAAAGGTACTGAATTAATTTCATAGTTTTGCCATAGAAATGCCATATATGAACACTGTCGTTACATAGTTGTTATATGCAATTACAACTTGTATGTTTTAGCACTACAACTTGGGGTGGTTGTCATCCTAACTGTTTTAGCACCATACTTTTTGTATGATTTAGCATAGTGTAATAATTCTTTTACAGTTGGCTTTGCATCGTATGTACTGTGCTTTTGTCCAACTATGCTATTGTGTTCGTTAAACATTGTTAATGTAATATCACATTTACCTCTTACAGTTGTTGTTATTTTAAATCTACTCATAATAATTTCCTTTAATCAGTTAATAAAAAGCATATAACAAGGTATATGCAGTCATTCGTACCTCACGCCTCATATACAGGCGTTAGCGTTCATTAAGCAATCGTTTCAAAATCGCCTGTTCGTGTTCACTAAATTTATGTAGTTCCTTACTTAATCTAGTTTCATCTTCTTTGCTATGGGTTTTCCAAAAACCTACCAAATCAATCAATCCGCTTTTACTTGCTTGGGTTATTACTCTATCGGCTATACCCTCTTTTTCAAGTTCAGTAATTAGCGCACACAAACCAGCTTCAAGTTGTTTAACTTGGTCATGTAGTTCTATAATTTTGTTTTCGTAAGGACCTGGGTCTACACCATTAATGTATTCAGTTCTTGCAATTTCTTTGTCTCTACTGTCGTAACAAGGCATAATCTTTATTTTTAATTTATTAAAAAATATGTTTCTAATTCTCCTTCTCCTTCAAAGATTGAAAAGAAGATTGCACCAGCATTAATTGGATGAATGCTTCCACATTCTGAAATCACTTCAGTGTGTTCACTATCACTATATTCTTTAACGACCCAGCTAGAAATATGGGTCTTCGAATCAATATCATTGTAAGTAGAAATCAATTCTTCTACACCCTTACAGTAATAAAATAATCCTTTGTCTTCAAAAAATTCAATCTTAAAATATCTCATAGTAGTAATTTGTTAAACGTTGATAACCTCACCAACAAATACAAGATACGCAATCCCAGCGACAATTGCAACTTTGGGGTCACTTATTTTTAAAAATAAACACATTAAAACGTGTTTTAACATTCTATAATAACAACCCTAAAAAGGCAGTTATTATTTCAATGTTATGAAAAATTACATACATACCAAATACAAATCATTAACCCAATTGCACCCGAAAAAAAGCCAACTAAGAAAGAGTTGAAGTCGTAACTTTTCATAACACTAAATAAACTCAATAAATATTTCATATTTCCAATTTTTATTTTATTCGTTAACGGTAATGATATTCATCCCAAACAGTTTCAATCTTATAAACGTCATCTGTAAAGTCTTTCCTCCAATACCCTTTAGGTAACGGTTTATTACTACCTTGTTTATCGTTAGTGCTATAATTATCTTGCAACCATTTTGCAAAATCAATACCGTTAACAATAAATAAATTTAATATTTTTTCAGTAGCCATTTCGGGGCTGTACTTATCAATGTTCCACTCTATTTGTTCTCTTATCTTATCCATACAAAATTTATTTTTAACATTAGGCACAATTAAATTAAAAAGAAATCGCCCAACTCTACACAATAAAGTGTACTTTCAGTAAATTCAATTGTATAATCATCGTTTAAATCATCTGGTAATCCTATTAAAATTCCTACTTTATTTGTTATCTTATATTTAACTTTATCTCCTATTTTCATAATCAAATTTTAGTTTTAACATTATAAAGAATTGACGAAATCAAATCTTTCATAAGCTTTATCTAATGTTTCATAGAACAGCCT
>Ga0209337_1004181_pt1 | contig 10036 bp, 5 predicted proteins | sample LinPmetageLP53_FD_184044 | JGI IMG/M metagenome (GOLD analysis project Ga0209337, IMG submission 184044) | Marine viral communities from the Pacific Ocean - LP-53 (SPAdes) (version 2) | ecosystem: Environmental > Aquatic > Marine > Oceanic | place: Pacific Ocean | collected 2010-02-08 | reverse complement strand
AGGTCCTTTAAAAAAACGACCAAAACAAAATTATACATCTAATAGTGCATTAAATGATTTATTAAATGAAACAGCACAAGGAGATACAAACACACAATCAGGAAACGCTCCTGTAAACTTATCACAACCATTTGCAACTGGGGCTCCATTACCAACGGATACAACAGGAATGACAGAAGGAGTAGCAAACGCAGTAACAAGAGATTATAGTGATTTAATGAAACATATAAATAATAAAAAAAGAAATTAATAAATGGCAATTCAGCTAAGTGAACCAGGAAAGTTTATAAATATAAACCCCCTAGATGCAGATGATAATGTAGCTATAGGGGTAACATTTCCTTTTAATGGTAATGCTGTTTTTAATTCATCTTTTACAACAAAAACTCAAATAAAATCTAATCTATTAAACGTATTATTAACGGATCCAGGAGAAAGAATAATGGAACCTACTTTTGGTGTTGGAGTAAAAAGACTATTATTTGAACAAAACATAAATGAAGACGATTTAAAAGAAAGAATAAATGGCCAAGTTAATATTTATGTACCAGAAATAGAAATAACTAAATTAACTACTAAATTTATAGCAGATGATCATACTCTTTTTATTAGATTAACTTATAAATTTATATTAGATAATTCGTTAGACGCAATACAACTTAATTTTAAATAATGGCATATTCAAAAACATCAAATAAAAAACAAGATAAAGAATTAAGATATTTAAATAAAGATTATAATTCATTTAAAGATCAACTTTTAGATTTTGCACAAGTATACTTTCCTAATACTTATAATGATTTTAGTGAAGGATCACCAGGAATGTTATTTATAGAAATGGCGGCATATGTAGGAGATGTTTTATCTTTCTATACAGATACTCAATTAAAAGAAACATTTTTATCTTTAGCCCAAGAAAAAGAAAACCTATATAGTTTAGCTTATTCTTTAGGATATAGACCTAAAGTAGTAACAACATCAACAACAGATTTAGAATTATATCATCTAGTACCTTCAAAACTAGTAGGATCTACATATAAACCAGATTATACTTACGCAATTAAAATAAATGAAGGATCTACATTTGATTCTTCTGAAGGATCTACATTTAGACTAAACGAAATAGTAGACTTTAATTTTTCTTCCTCCTTTAGCCCAACAGAAGTAAATATATATCAACTAGACACAGCGAATAACCCACAATATTATTTACTAAGAAAAAATGGAAAAGTAATATCTGCAGAGACAGTATCAAAAACATTTACAGTAGGAACTGTTGAAAAATTTAAGACAATAAATATTTCAGATGCAAATATAATAGGAATAGAATCTATAACAGATTCTGAAGGTAATAAATGGAGTGAAGTAGATTATTTAGCACAAGATACTATATTTGATGATGTAGAAAATACAGGTGGTAATGATCCTGATTTACAACAATATAATCAACAAACTCCATATCTTTTAAAACTAAAAAAAGCAACAAAAAGATTTATAACTAGATTTTTAGAGGACGGAACCCTACAACTTCAGTTTGGAGGAGGAATTTCTGATAAAGATGATGAAGAAATAATCCCTAACCCAAATAATATAGGATTAGGAATTAAAGATGGAAGAAATAAAATGGGAATCGCGTATGATCCCTCAAACTTCCTATATACTAGAGCTTATGGTCAAGCACCCTCAAACACAACACTAACAGTAGCTTACCTTAAAGGAGGTGGAATGAATTCAAATGTAGGAGCAAATACAATAAATTCAACTAACACAGTAAAAACAACTACTAATCCTAATTTAAGTCCTGCTGTTAGAGATTTTTGTGTAGAATCTTTAGCATGTACTAATCCCAGCCCCGCTTTAGGAGGAGGAACAGGAGATAGTGTTGAAGAATTAAGAATGAATACTATGGCTTCTTTCTCAGCTCAAAATAGAACAGTAACTAAAGAAGATTACATAGTAAGAACCTATTCTATGCCTGCTAAATTTGGAAGAATAGCTAAAGCTTATATGGTTCAAGACGATCAATTAGAATCTTATACAGGTGAATCTAATAGAATACCAAATCCTTTAGCATTAAACATGTATATTTTAGGATACAATAGATTAAAACAATTAACTAAATTAAATCCAGCAACAAAACAAAATCTATCAACTTATTTAGAAGAACATAGAATGTTAACGGATGCTATTAATATTAAAGATGCTTATTCTATTAATGTATCTATTGATTTTGAAGTAATTACATTTAAATCTTTTAATAATGAAAAAGTTATATTAGATTGTATAAATGAATTAAAAGAGTTTTTTAATATAGATAGATGGCAAATAAACCAACCAATAATAACTCAAGAAATATATAATTTATTAGGAACAGTTGAGGGGGTTATGAATGTACAAAATGTAAAAATAAATAACCTATCTGGTCAATCAAAAGGATATTCTCAATACAAATATGATATTGAGGGAGCTACTAAAAACGGAATAATATACCCATCATTAGATCCAAGTATATTTGAGGTAAGATTTCCAGATATTGATATTAAAGGTAGAACAACAACATATTAAAATGGCATATTATTCAATTTTCCCTGAAAAAGACACTACATTATATTCTCACCCTAACAGAATAGGACTAAATACAGGACATGATGAAATTCTTGAAATAGCAAAAGAAAAAGGAAATTCAGATGCAAGATATTATCCTTCTAGAGTATTGATAAAATTTAAAACATCAGAAATTCAAGATGTACTTACAAATAAAATAACAACAACAGTATGGTCTTCTTCTTTAGAATTATTTTCTGCTGAACATAAAAATTTAGCTACAATTTTAAATGTAGAAGCATATCCTTTATCACAATCTTTTAACGAAGGAACAGGTAGATTCACAAATATACCTACAGGATCAGATGGAGCAAGTTGGTTATATAAAGACGATGCAACATTTAAAACCTTATGGGTATCAGGATCAAATCAGGGCACAGATTTAACCTTTAGTTCTTCATCACTTAATATAAATGAATTACCTACAGGTTCACAAATGGAATTAACTATTAATGGGGTTGATTTTATTCCAGTAGTATCTTCTTCTTTATTTGATAATAGTACATCAGAAAATTACGTAGAAATAAGCTCATCAATAGATATTTTTGGAGCTAATTTATCAGAAGCAATAAATTTATCTTCTTCCTTAACATTAGTTTCAAGTTCTTATGTAACTTCTTCTAATACCTTAATATTATCTGGATCAGATATAGGATCTTTATATAATATCACAGTAACTACAAGTTCAATAAGTGGAAATAATCAAAAAGTATTCAGAAGTAATCAATCAGCTGGTTTTTCACTTCAGGGGGGTACAAGTACAATAACAACTTTATTTAATGATGGAACAACTGGATCTATAAATTCTTCTTTTATAACTCAAGGAGGAGGAGTGTGGTACACAGGAAGTGGTTTTAAAGCTACCCAACAGTTTTTAAATGGGGATGAATTAGATTTAAAATTAGATGTAACTTTAGCTGTACAAAAACACTCAGCAAGTCTATTTCAAAGTTCAACATACCCCACAGGAATTGAAAACCATGGTTTTATAATAAAACAACCAGAATCAGTAGAAATAAATACATCTAGTAGTTTTGGGGAAATGGCTTATTTTTCTGTAGATTCACATACAATTTATCCTCCTAAATTAACATTTAAATGGGATGATTCATCTTATTCTATAGGAAGTGGTACTGTATTAAATAGTGGAGATATATTTTTAGCATTATATAACAATAAATCTGAATTTCAAAGAAAATCAAAACAACGTTTTAGATTAACTACAAGAAAAAGATACCCAGATAGAGCCTTTACTACAAGCTCAAATTATTTAGATGTACAATATTTACCTAATACTAGCTATTATAGTGTAAAAGACGCAGAAACAGATGAAACAATAATACCTTTTGATACTGTATTTACAAAATTAAGTGCTGATAGTGAAGGCATGTTTTTTGATTTATTTATGGAAGGATTTCAACCAGAACGTTATTATAAACTAATGTTTAAATCAAACAATAATGACGGTATTCAAATTTTTGATGAAGATTATTCTTTTAAGGTAGTTAGATAATGACATATAAAAAGCAAAAAATAGAAATAGGAAAAAAGGTTTATGGAAATAAAACTTTAGGATCTTTAGTAGATCGTTCTTTTAAAGAAATAGTAAAACAAACTCCCTTACCAGATCTTACAAAATTTTTTAAAAATTATGATGAACTATTTTTTGATATTCCTCAAAAAGGAGATAAATCCCATACATTTCTTATAGAAAGTAGTAAAGATTATATCTCTGATTATAAAGATCCTAAAGATGACGAAATAGAAGAATTAAATAATCAAATTATAGAGTTAGAAGCTAGAATAGATGAATTAGAAAATCCTGATGAACATCGATTCTATAAAAATGGAACTGTTATGTCTAGAGGAGGTGGAGGTAACTATTATTATATGGAAGGAGGAAAAAGAAGAAGATTAGTTGGAGGAAGACCAGGGGAAACATGGGCAGCATTAAAACAATCTATGGGGTATAAAGAATCAGATGATGATTTTGAAAGTAAAGCAGTCATAAAAGTAGCAAGAAATATAGTAGACCAAATACCTGAAGGACCTTACTTAGACATAGAAGACATAGCAGGAGGTAAAGCTAAAACAGTTAAATCAGTTAAAGTTAGATTAGATCCTTCAGATAGAAAAGCAAATCCTGATCTTTATGAAAGTGTTGAAGATTATTCTAAAGCTTTAGAAAAAGAAATTAATGAAGCATGGAATTTAGAAAGAGAATTAGAAATGATGTTCCAGAAATATAATAATCAAAGAAGACTTGGAGAAACAGAAGATGATAGAAAAGAGGGAAGAAGAATGTACCGACAAACTAAAAAAGAATTAGATAGAGCTAGAATAAAATTAGTGAAATTTAAAAGAATATTTGAAATGATAGAAAGCGGCGGAAACGTAACACTAACAGGAATAGATAATCTTTATGAAGAATTATTTGAAGGAGATATGAAAGACTCTTATTTAGTTTCAAAAGCAGAAAAAGCAAAATTTAAAGGATGGGAAAATGGATCTTTTGGAGATATAAGAAGAGGAGTAGATCCTGATACAGGAGAATATTATACATTTGGATAAAAAATGGCAAAATTCAATAGAAATACACGAGGCAAGAATAGTAAAGGAACTATTAAATTAAATAAGTCTTCCTTAAACCAATCACAGACGCAGGGAAGAGCTTTACCTACATCTCCTGTCAATTCATACCCAACTAGTCCTGTAGGAGGGTATCCTAAAACTCCAGAAGAAGCTGACTTGCAACAAAAAGAGCTTCAAAGAAGAGCTAATAATATAAATAAAGAAATAGAATATACTCAAGTTCAAGACCCTGGAGTAGATGATGCTACAAACTATGATGTTTTAGAACGTCTAGAAATAAATAATAATATAGAACATAGAATAATACCAAGAGAATTTGGTGGAGATAATGATTTTATAGAATTACATCTTTTTGACGCAGCAGGTAATAGATTATCATCTGTTCATGATTTTACTCAATATGATTTTCCTCCAAACTCAGGAGAAACTACAAAAGAAATCCATTTTGATCCTAAAAGAATATTAGACCAAATGGGATATACCTTTGGTAAATATAAGATAATATTAAACTTTCAAAGACAAACATTATTTAAAATATCTAAGGGCCCAGATGTAGATAATAAATTATTTAATATAAAATCTATATCATCAGATAGAACTGAAATCACAGCAATATCTCCTTTTGTTAGTAATAATTTATTAGAAAGTCAAGTACAAAGTTATATTGAAAAAATAGAATCTTCATTAATCTTTCAAGATTTTACTTGTAATTTTAACCAAAACAGAATAGCATTAGGAATTAATTTAGGAGTTGGGTTAAAGTCTAAAAGATATGAATTATTAATAAAATTATATGAACCTTTAGATAATACTGTAGGAATAGGAGATAGATTTAATGTTACTGAAGATATTATGGATCCTATATCTTTTGATTTAGATTTAGGAGAACCAGAACCAGTAGATGAAAGTATACCTTTAAGAGGTCCTAATTTTAGAGCAGATACAAGATTATTAAGTAGTATACCTTCATCATATAAAAGTTACAATGAAATATTAGAATATAATGTAACATCATCTTATCAAAATTTAGTTAATAGTTTAGAAAACACAGAAATACCAGAAATACAATATGATTACATAAAACCTATAAATGATACAGGGTCATTAGAGGTATCTTACCATTTTGATAATTTTGTTCATTTTGGAAGTGCTACTGAACGTTTAAAAAATTTCGAATATAAATTAAAGTTATTAGAGATATATGATCACCAAATATCAGATATAAATACTATAGGGGGAGCTACATCAGAAAGTGTAGCAGTTAGAGGTAATAAAAATACTATTAAAGATAAAAAAACAAATTTAATAAAAGCTTTTGATGGGTATGAAAGATTTTTGTATTATGCCTCAGGAACTTATTCTTGGCCTAAAGGGGATACAACCTTACCCTTCACACAAAGATCAGTAACATCTTCAGAAGCAAAAATATGGTTAGGTAGTGATATAAGTTCAAATCCTTATTATGGTGGTCAATTATTATCATCATCTTTATTTGATAGACAAAACAGTGATAATTTATTACACATAGTTCCTAGACATATATTAGAAAATGATGAAAATAGTCAAGCTTTTCTATTTTTAAATATGATAGGTCAACATTTTGATAGCATATGGACATACATTCACCATATGACTAAACAAAAAAATAATAGTCATAAATTTGGAGTATCTAAAAACTTAGTATCATTTGCTTTAAAGAGTTTAGGAATAGAAACTTTTGACCAATTTGAAAACACAGGATTAATAGAATATATTCTAGGAGAAGGAACATCAGGCAGTGCGTTTTATGGGACAACACACCACTATTCATCTTCAGGAGTAGCATCAGAAACATTAATAACAGCATCTAATGATGGTTCTATTTCAAAACAAGATATAACTAAAGAAACTTATAAAAGATTATTTCATAATGCACCTTATCTTTTAAAACATAAAGGAACAGAAAGAGGAATTAAAGCTTTAATGAGTTGTTATGGTTTACCTTCAACAATACTAAATATTAAAGAATATGGAGGACCTAATAAAGATAGAAATACAACAACTTCTTTTAGTCATGATAAATATACACTAGCCCTAACAGGAGACACAACATCTACATCAGAATTTTTTATACAAACCCCCTGGAATTCATCAACAACAAATGCTCTATCATCATCTGCAAAAACAGTTGAAGTTAGAACAAAACCATATAGATCAACTAATCCAGCAAGTACTTATTATAGTAGAAAGTACCATATATTTGGATTATCAGGGAGTGTAGAATCAAATGACACTCACCTAATATTAGCCCCACATACATCTTCTAATACAGAAGGAGCAATAACAGATATATCTTCTTCGGGAGATGGAATAACGTATGGAAAGTTACAGTTAATGGTTAACAATACAATTGCAGCAGAAACAAATAATTTTCCTGTGTATAACGGAGATTTTTGGAATGTATATATAGGAACTTTAGGGACATCAGGAAGTGCCGCAAATTTAGAATTTGGAGCTTATCAATCTAATTTCAATAAACATATATCGTATGTTAAATCAACATATTCTATGTCAGAACTACAAAGATCTAGAACCTGGGGTGATCCTTATTATAATGGGGGTTCTGGTATTGGAGGATCTAAATTTGCCTTTTTAGGAGGAATGCCTTTAAACAGTGATGCAACATATAATACTTTAGATAGACTTAGATACTCAGGTTCGTTTCAAGAATTAAGATATCATTTTGGAGAACTATTATCACACGAAACATTAAAAAAACATGCATTAGATTCTTTAACATATAGTGGTAATTCAGTATCTTCTTCTTATGAAAATTTAGTTTTAAGATTACCTTTAGGAAGTAATCTTATAAAAAATAGTGAAAGCTTCCACCCAGCTATAAGTGGAGCAAAATCCATTAACTATCTAGCAGCAGGAAGTAACATTTCAAGTAGCATATCAATACCTAAATACACATCACATATAGAAACTATCCATTCTATTACTCCTGATATAATAGCTATAACAAGTGATAAAATAAGAATAGATACAGGATCCGTAGATGATAATATGCTGTCATTAAATATAATGTCTACAACACCTACTACAGATAGAATAGCAGAAGATTATGAAGATTTAGGTATATTTTTCTCTCCTACAAATGAAATAAATGAAGATATATTAAATACTTTAGGAAATTTTAGGTTAGATGATTATATAGGATCTCCTCTTCCTGCAGATCAAAATTCAAACTCTTATAAACACATAGGAATATCTAACACAGGTAATAGTTTAAATGAACTACAAGATTTATATTTTAAAAAATATCGTAAAGGTAAGGATAAATATGATTATAGAGATTATATAAAATTAATCCAATACATGGATCATACGTTGTTTAAAATAATAGAACAACATGTACCTGCAAGAACCAATTTAAAAACAGGAATTTTAATAGAACCTCATTATTTAGAAAGAAATAAATTCTCTAGAAATCTACCAACAACAGATGAGTTTACAACTATGTTACCTCAATCTCATCAACATTTTCAGGCAGTTATAGAAACAGGTTTTATAGAGGGAGCAGCAGTAAATGTTTATAGTGACATTGGGCCTACTCAAAGAAAATTATTACAAAAATCAACAATACAGGATTTAATTACTATTCCTGCAACTGGAAGTTTAACTTCAGGATCTAATTATGGACGCCAATCATCAGGAAGTAGAATGCATGGAGCAAGTACTTTATCAGAATTTAAAATTGATATAATGGGTGATTATGTACTTGATGAAATCCAAATAGCAGCTCAAGCTCCTATAAATCCAGTAGTAACAACAGGCATACCTTTTGGTTATAAGCCATATTTATCTAGTGTATTATTAGGAAATGCAACAACTGCTCCTTTATCAAAAATATACTTTAGAAGTTTACAATCAGGAAGTGAAAATGATTATTAATATTTATTAACATGGCACAAATATATCCAAATAATTTCGCACCAGCCCCTAAAAGAAGTTCTGTAGCCCATCAACCAGGACAAAAAGAAGGAGAAAAAATATCAGATGGTAGAGATTACTCTGTAGAATTTGATGATTCTTTATTATCTTTTGAAGGGTGGACAAATCCTAGACATGATGGGTGTAAATTACAACAATTATATGTAAATAAATTCTCACAACCAGGAACCCCTATCCAAATAGGGGGATTTAAACACCACCATATTAATAATTTAGCCTTAGTAACACAATCATGGGCGGGAGATATAAATTTAGATAATACTCCAGTATTAAGATATTGGACAACTTCTATATTTTTTGGATCAACAATAGCAGGATTTGATGAAGATCCAAGATTTCCAGGAGTAGGAAATGATTTTTCTTCTATATTTGTAAATAAGATATTCACATTTGACCCACATACAGATGAATATTTCATAACAGAAATACAAGATGGTTGTTTATATGATGAAGTATTTGAAAGAATGCTAAAACAAGATATGCGTTATGCAGATAAATTTTCAATAAGAATACTAGATGAAACAACAGAACATGACTTAAGTTTTGAACATAATGTTCATTATAATAGAGGATTATTTGCTAAAATAGCAAGTTTTGTAACATGTTCTGATCCTCCTTTTTCTTGTGAAATGCAACTAAATACTCAGTATTCACCTTTTAATCAAACAAAAGACGAAAAAAGAGATTATTATGGAATACCTATATCTGCTAGTAATGGATTATTATCACAAAATAATGTGCCTTTCTTTTGGAATGGACATAATAGAAAAGACGTAACAGGATCTTTCATAGTAGAAGATAATCAAGATACTTGGTGGTGGAGACAACCTCAATCATCCTCATT
>Ga0209337_1004179_pt1 | contig 10038 bp, 7 predicted proteins | sample LinPmetageLP53_FD_184044 | JGI IMG/M metagenome (GOLD analysis project Ga0209337, IMG submission 184044) | Marine viral communities from the Pacific Ocean - LP-53 (SPAdes) (version 2) | ecosystem: Environmental > Aquatic > Marine > Oceanic | place: Pacific Ocean | collected 2010-02-08 | reverse complement strand
ATAGGTGTTTCTATTTGCATCAGTACTATGCTTCCACATAGATCCAGTTTTAAACGTATATAATAAAGAGTCTATACTAATAACATTTTCTGGACTAAAAGAATACAAGGTAGTCCATACATTAGAGCCAGCATCATATCCTGCGGTAAATCCACTAGAGTCATTTGAAGCAGTCCCAAAGGCAGCTGTAAAGTTTCCGCAATCGTTAGGGAAAGTAAATGTTCCTTTAGACACATTGATTAGTACAGGAATAAAGAAGTTATATGATATATCTGTCGCTATACCGTATAAAGCTGTTGGTGTAGTTCCTATATACTCTTCCCCTAATACAATAGGCTGACCATCTACAAGCCTGTCTAAGTATATAACAGCATTTATGCTATCATCAAAATTATCACATACATTATCAAAGTTTCTAAACTCAGTATCTGCTTTAAATATTTGATTGTTATCATAAACAATTGATCCGAATACAGTATTTCCCGCACCGTTTGTTTGAAGGTCAAATGCATAGCTACTGCCACCAGATTGAGAAACAGTAACTGTGGCTTTATCTAAAGATTCAGTAGATATAATGTATTCATTATTCTCTACGTCAAATCCACCAATCACTTTCTTTACAGAAGCATTCTGAACTAGGTTCTCAAACTTAGTCCAAAAGAACGTATCCATCTTAGCATCACTAATAGCTGTTATTCCGTCTCTTGATATTCTTATTACTGCACCATTTCTTATATCGGCAAAGTAAATACGACCCTCATTAACGGCTACGGACTCTGGATTATTGTTCACTCCATATTCTCCTTGATAATAAGAAGGATTTCCCACTACGTTAGTAGAAACAGTTAAGTTCTTCTCTCCTGAAGAGTACTCAATAAGATTTCTATTTACAGGAAATATTCCGCATTTCTTGTCTTGAATAAATACAACACTGTCATCTCTATTTACCATATAGCGAACAGATCCGTGTATATAGTTTAAATCATAAAAAGGTGCTAGTGTTGGGTTAAATGAAGATAAACCAAGAGTGCTAACATCAATTAAGAATGCATCAGAGTATGTAACAGATCCTGTCCTATAAACTGTTTTAGCATCAGGGAGTACAGAAAAAGGTCTGCCTATTGATGTGTTTTTAGAAGTAAAGAAGTCAGAAACAGCACTAGACTCTACATATCTTATCAGATAGTTAAAAGACTTTGCGTTTTTTCCATACCTAAGTTGTCTTAGTCTAAAATATATATCTCCTTGATCAATATTAATTACTGTCTCTGAAGAATTTTGTAAGTTGACAGTCGATGTTTGTCCTTGAGTAAAGAACCCAAACTGAGGAACAGCTTGTATGTAATAGTTGTATATACCACTAACAAAAGGTATTGCGTTTGAAACAACAAATTCATTCCCAGAAGAGTCTTTCATAACATCTCCGGGATACATAATATTATTACTTCTAAATTCAAGAGGTGTAGCTGGATTATTAACACAAAGAATAGAGTACTGAGGAATAGAGGTTCTATCCCCTATCATTGATCCATTAGCTCCAACAGAATAAGACTTACCTATCTCATAGTAAACTTCGTCTTCTGCTTTTTTTCTTATGTTATATAATTCAATAACAGCTTTATCATCCCAATTGTCTGATCCAGCAATAATGCTGTCCTTGTCCCAACCTACTTGTGATTTATTTTTTATAATTAAAAACCAACCCGTTGTGTTATAAGTCTTGTTCTCGCTTGTAGAATCTAATATTGGATTTGTAGCTGAGTCATCTTCAAAGTATTTATATCCAACGACATCAAATATTATATCAGAAGGAAACGTAGAACCTCCGTGAGACACAACACGAAGTTTGTCTCCTTCTTTAAATACGTACTCTAGATTAGCCCCTTTGGACTCTTTATATGAATCATCTTTTCCTTCTAAAGATCTAAATGATAGATAAAATATATCGTTGTTTTGGCTATTAGAATTTGCTGTTATAGCAGAGATGTTGCTTGCAAAGTAACCTCTTATAACACTATACTCTAAATGAGTGCCAACAGTTCCAGACTTTGTATATACAGGACTCCACTTTTTAGCCCAGCTAGGTGCTTTGCTTTTAATTCGCATAACGATATTAGCAACACCTTTGTTTTGTCTGTCTCCATACCAATCTATATTAACATCTCCAGCTTCTTGAACAGCAGAAGATCTATTTCTTTCGTCATAAAAAACAACCCCTAAACTATGTGTAGATCCAGACTTAAATCCTTTATGTCCTTTAGTGTCAGACATTAAAAAAGTTGAAGATGATATAACTTCGCTTTCAAATGAAGTAGAGTTCATTGTAGCATTAGAAAAACCTTTATCAAGGTTTGGCTCTACATCATCAAAGTCTGCTGTTAATTTAACTCTATTATACGAAATATACTGTAGCCCATCAGAAAATTGTATTGGTGTTGATGAAGCAAAGTTAACAGGTTTTGTAAAAACAACAGGCCCACCTCCCGGTATAAATGACTTATATATATTCTTAACATTTATGGTAGAGCTTGTTATAAAGGCAGTAAATATTAATTTATTTTGAGCATTTAAAGTTCCAGTTCCATTTAAAGAAACAGTTCCAACTCCATTAAAATTAAAAAATCTACGAATTCTATTTGCAGCGAAAAGTCCAGTTCCTCCATATTCAGTTCTTATAGCACCAGCAGAATTAACACTTGCTGCAAAAACAACTCTTGTTCCAGCGGCATAATCATCATCTTTATCTTTAGAGTCAAAAATAACCGTATATGACTTAGATATTGTGGATGAAATTAGTGACGATACTCCAGATCGTGTTGTCCCTGCAGGAATAGCAATAACTTCTGAAACACCTACTGGAGCTGTATCTAAAGTGATGTTTTGAGACAACACACCTCCAGCATTCGCTTGAAGTAAATCATCATTTAACTCAACCCATTGAATAAATAATCCGTCTGTGGTTACTGAAAGTCTATCTAAAACAAATGAAAAATCTAAATTTAATATAGAATCTTGAGTAACAGTAGAAGGTATTGAGGTTAAATCAAACTCAAGAGTTTTTACAGGCCCATTAGGATTAGCACCGTTGTCTACTGTTATTGATTGTACTCCGGGTCGTAAATAATAATTAGGAAGTAAAGCAATATCATTATCTTGATTTGCGTAACCATCTACGTAATTACCTAAAAATAATCTACTACCACTAATTGTTTGTGACTGAGCCTTTAACGGAACAGCATCATATAGTTTGTCTGAGTCCGTTGAAGGTATGAAGTTATATAGTTGACTGTTATTGAAATCAACAAATAAAGTTGAAGACGCAGATAATGAAGGATTGTTTATTTCATCAATTGTAAACAAAGGCCCTGTATTGCCCTCACGAGCTAAAACCTCAATGCGCTTAACGTCCGCTACACTGGTCTCTACAGAAACCCTTATTGTATTATTCTTTAGTTTCTCTGCATCAGTTATTATTCCGTCTTTTAATTGCTGTTGGCTAACTGCTAGTTCACTATACTTGGATATAGCAGAAACTTCTCCGTCAAGATAAATATAACGATAGGCAAATTGATATGTGTTTTCGTATATGTTATTCTCTTTGGAAGAGGAGTCTGTTATAAACTCAAAAGTAGGTGGGTCTAATGGTGGTTTTTTAGCTAATGTTATAAATTCTAACTTCTCTATGTCAGATCCGCTGTTTAAGACCGAAGAATAACCCCCTCTTATCGCTCTAGAGACGTTTAATTTCTTTGGCGATGTAAGTCCATCAGTAAAATATAAAAGAGTGTCTGTGTCCAAGTTTCTAATAACGTCTGCTTGAACTAAAGTGTCTTTCTGAAATGACAAAACCGAATCCCTATATACTAACTCAGCTTTCCCAACAGCAGTAGTAAACCTATATATGCTATGCTTTTGAGTTGAATTCCAAACAAAGAAGATAACAATACCATCTTGAAGGTCAGCTACAGAACCAACAACCTTATTGTCTCCCGTAGGCAATGCGTGTGTTTTAGCTTGCCAGTTATTTCCCGCAGCAAAAGAAACAGCTGCATTACCATATGCGTTCTTAACAATACCTCCATCACCATCTTGATCTGCTGATATACGCACATTCAACGCATCAGTCATCTCTATGTTTTTGACTAAACGAGCGTCATCCTCTTTATTAAGGTATCTTGGGATTATCTTATCTATAGCCATAGATTAGTATTTCGGGCTTTGAACAAAGTTCTTTCTAATAGTCTTAAGTGCCTCTTCCTTAGAGAAAGCCTTCAGTCTTGAGTTTGCTAATCTGCGTTCGTTATAGTATTCTTGTCTAGCTCTTTGCTTTTCTACAGCGGGAACATTACTCTTTCTTTCTACAAGTCTATAGTATATGTAAGCTCGAATAGCTTGCTCTGCATAAACGTGAACGCTTGGATTAGTAGCCCTAGCCTCATCAGCTATGTACTCCATATATACAGACGTTACACTTGTTCCTAAAGTTAGCTCTATTCTGTTTTCTTCTAGGTTAATCCTGTATTCTCCACTATAGTGACCACCACCGTGACCATAAATACGACCTTCTGTTCCTAAAAAGTTTCTATACACAAAATCACTATACCCTAACATATAGTCTGGCAAGTCTCCTGAGTTATTAGCTAATAGGTTTTTGTTTTTGTTTTCTCCAAAGATGTAAACTAAACCGTCTTCTCCGACAACACCTAGTTTTAGCATATCTACATAATCAGTAGGTAATGCAACAGTATCTGTTGCGCTTACATCAATATCAACAGCTTTAATGCGTTTCATAATATCAAAGCCCAAGTCTCTTATGCCACGAAGTGCTAAATTTCTAATGGTTGTATCAGATGCATTGTTTACATAATCATCACTATCAATTGAAAAAGTGAAGTCAGTTAGTATTTGTTCTAGGGATACTGTATTTCTAGCCATCTCTTATGCTGTTTTTTCTTCGTTGAGACTAAAGGTATATACATCCTTATCTCTTAGGTTTATACCAATAAGTTTTGCCATTTCAATAACTAATTCAGCGAAGTAATAATCGGGTAGTTCAAAGTCAATGCTGTTCGCAGCACTATACTGCTCTTGACCCGCCACAACAGTATACCCAAACTTAGGCTGTATAGTTGACTTAACTCCAGTAGTAGGAACAATTCCTTGAGGTATCTTATAGTATCTCATAACTACACTTGTTAAGCTAGTAGGAAATACTTGAATGTTAGAGCTTACTAATACTACAGGGTGATTTGTGGATGGTGCTGACAAAGTTGATCTTAATATATAATCAATCTTCTCTTCATCATAAACAATCTCTACGTTTTTTGCAGTAGCATCTGTGGTCTTTATAGATATTACCCTCGCTAAGTCTGAAGGTTTGCTCCCAACGCCAGTTGATAATGATACTGTAGCTGTCTTTGAAAAAACAGATAGATCTTCGCTTGCTTGCTTTACACGAGACTTATCTCTTCCCGCATCAGATTGTGCATTACGAATTCTTTTGTTTAATGCAGCATCACTAAAGAGCTTATTAAATAAGTTCATCTGAGCTACCGATGCAAAGCTGTTAAAAACAGCTGGAGTAACGAAGCCTCTTTGGTCTTTGTTGACCAAATTTTTAAGTGCCGAATATACTTGATTTACGCTTGCCATTGTTGCTAAACTATTTACACAAAGATAGTAAATAGAAAGAGGCCACCTTTGGGGCAGCCTCCTTCGTAACAACACACTATGAAATCCCAATATGGGATAACGTAAAGATACTAATTATGCTTCAGCCTTATCAACCTCATTTTTAATAGTTTCCAACGCACTTGATCCTTTTTCTGTTAGACAGAACTGAGTCATAACTGAAACAGTGTCTTGCCCTATAGGTGTAGCGATAATAAATCTATTGCTATCAAACCAGTACATACCATCATCTTTAGACTTTAATATCTGAAAGTCAACAGCTTTCTTGATGACTGATCTTACTTGAACAGTAGGGTTATCAAACAAACCAATAAACTTTACAGGATTAGATTTTGCTTCTAACAACAGTTCTCTTTTTATCTCAGCATTCTTTTGATCTGTTGCAACTCCTAAGTAAATAGCTACAGGAAGTAGATCACTTATTGACTTTGATCGAACTAAAGAAATAGCATCGTGTAAGATGAACTCTGTGTCTAAATCGACTTCAGCCTCTTTTTCTGTATTCACCTCTTGAAATATACTTCCTCCATTAGCTTTATTAAAAGGATGTAGGTCTAAAAAATCTTGAAGATTAGGCTGATTGGGTTGTGTTCCAAGCATACCTTCTTCAAATAATATATGAGAGCGTATTGCGTTATCGCTTTGCTCATCAGCAAATATAGAAGGTTCATTTGGACAGTACCTTATCTGACGATTTTTACCTGTCTTGTTATCGAAAATAACAGCATCGCTTTTCATTCTAAAGAGAACGCCTCCGCCAGTTGGTATAGTATAAATTTTGGGTTTACGTACTTGTACGCTTTCTGCTGTTTTAGCCGCAGGAGCTTTTGTGGACTTTGCCATAATTAAATATAATTAAATGTTTTATAAAAAAAGAAAATAGAGAGAGGCCGAAGCCTCTCCCATTTCCTTGTGAAAAATTAATCTTTCAAAATAACGTGCTGGTTAGCAGCTCTAGTAACTAAGTTACACTCAGTACGGTAGTTAAACTGTAAAGAGTCATCGTTAGTGTTAGAAACGCCCAAGATAGAACCAGTCATCCAATGCTCCATCTCACGAGAGTAGCCATTGCTAGACTTATAGTTCATCTCTAAAGCAGCAGCCTTAGTTCCTGTCTTTGGATCAGCAACAGTAGTCAAAGGAATCATAACTCCTTGATACTTAGATCCTGCTAACAAGGTAGGCTCATTAAGAAGCTTCCAAGAGTGCTTATGGAAACCATAAGATCCTCTCATAAATGAAGAGAAGCCAAGCTTAATTGCCATATCCTTATCATTGTTAAATGCTCCAAACTGACTTGTAACACCAGCAGTTATGTTGGCAGCAGTACTAGTTCCGTTGGCGATGAGGTCATCAAACTTAAGGTCTTGCGCACGATCACAATAAATAGCATATTCAGCAGCGGCTCCTTGCTTGTCTAAAGCAATAATGATGGAATCCAATTCTTCCATAGTAGCAATTGAAGGAGCTGTTCCTCCAGCAGAATTAACAATACCACGATTTTCGATAGCGCTGAAGTAACCTTCAGATCCATCTCCGTATGCAGTAACAGCAGCGTTAGTGATCTCTTGTCCTAACAACATCATCATCTCTCTCTTGTCGATGAAACGTTGACGAGTGTCATTCTCAGACTTGATGTACCAACGGTAATCACCATTTCCAAGATTAATCCAGCCTACGTTTGTAGCTTGAGATCCAGTAACCTTATAAGTCTCTTTGATGATCATATAAGGGTTAGTTCTCTTGCTTACGTTGCTTTCCAAGTAACCATCGTTCTGACCACTTCCTTGAGCAAACAAGTTACCCACGATAGGGAAGTCAGCAGCAGCTGCAGCAAGGTTAGCAGTTAAACCACCATCCAATAAAGATTGAGCAGTAGCAACGGCTGTAGCAGCGAAAGTAGTTTCATTTCCACCAGCAACAGCTGTTATGATGAAACGATCTACTCCTCCAACAAGAATAATGTCATTAACACGAAGAGGTTTCTCTGTGTTAGCAGCCATATTCAAAGTTATTGTTTTAGCATCCGCACTTGCAGCAGTTGGTGTAGCCTTCTGAGCTGGGTGAAGACGAGTCTCTTCCCAGTATTGAACTTGATCAGCTGTTCCGTTAGACTTAACAGCTCCAGTTAGTTGAAGAAATCCGGTGATACCTTGATCACCATATGTTTTAACGAGTGCGTCCCTGTTATCAGGTGCGTTTATCTCGTCAATGAAGTCTCCTAAAGAGACATATTTTTCTGGCGCTAATCTACGAATAGAATTAGGCGCAAAATCAGTAGGGTTAGTCGTAGTTGACATAATTATTTATGTTTTTTATATTATTAGATTTTAAACTTTAAAGATGTATCCGTGCCTAAAGCATCTAAAATCTGCTGTCGGACATTGTCAACATCGCTCTTATTGCCAGTCGGTTTCGGGCCTGATACGTCAACGTTCGCTGTCTTTTCAACTAACTTACGCTGTCCATCACTCAATCCTTGATTGTAGATAGACTTTGCGATATCGTCAATGTTGTCAATAACTGTACGATGTGCGTTTAACTTCTCAAAATCCCAATCCCCGTCTTGGCTGACGTATTGGTCAAAAAACTGATCTAGATTTTCGTTCTTTTTCTTTAATTCATTACGGTATTCTGGTTTAATTCCAAAGTTGAATTCAGAGTCTCCTAATTCGAACGTCAATGCGTCCAAAGAGTCTACTTCATTCGACATAGTCTTAACCCATTCTTTTGTAATGGGGCTTTGAACTTCTTCTGTCTCAGCTTTCTCTTCCCTTACAGGGGCCTTGTACGAGTCTCTGACTTGTTCAATATCCTTCCGGGACTTTTGTGCATCAATCTTGAGCTGTAATTTAGAGAGCTTAATCTCATCTTCTGAGTGTAAGTCCTCGTCCATTTTGTACTTTGAACTCATTAACATATCTATTTCCGTCTGATCTAGATTCGGATACTCTACTGCCATTTGCAATTTGACAGCCGATAAATCGTCCATTTCGGATGGATTTAACGATTGGTAAGTGAACCAGTCTTTAGGATCTCGACCTGTTTCTGATACAAAATCAGCGATTGCTTTTACTCGCTCATCGATTTCTGCGGGTTGCTTCGAAGCACTTAATAGCTCAGAAAGTTGATCTAAGTTGTCGAGTTCGATTCCTAGCTTTTCGCTAACAAACCCAGTAACACTAGTTTCAAATTCCTCCTGAGACATTTCAGGCTCCTCTGCGGATTTCAAAGAACTTTGAGGCACGGCTGCCTCTTCGTTGTTTAAAGCAGTTTCAGTGGCCGTCACCTCTTCAACTGTTTCTTGTTGAGCAACCTCAGCGGCTGGCTCTTCTGTAGTAACAGCAGTTTCCTGCTCTTCTTTAACTTCTGTCTCCTCAGAGACGTTTTCTGTGGCCTCTTCTGAAACAGTTTCTTCAGCTTGAGGTTGGGCATTTAAAGCGGTAGCGTCAATTATCTCAGGTTGAGCCTCTTGCGGTTCACCAGAAGGTGAGTCTTCAAGAGTATAACCACTATTCTTTAATGCTTCTTCTAAAGGGTTATCCATATCAAATAAAATTTAAATTAAATATATTATATGCAAAATTAGATAATATACTTATGCATAATAAGACCGTCCTTATTATAGCTTAGTTACGATATTTTTTGGTTTTTTTAGCAACCTTCTTTGGTTGCGGAACATATTGCTTTCCTTTTGCTGTTCCTTGTCTCTTGGCTTTTGATGTTGCCGCATATTCAGCAGGGCTGAGTGCTTTTATTGCTGACGCTGGAAGATATCTCTCTCCAGTCTGTGATGACTTCTTTCCAGACTTAGTTCTCCAATTCTGCTTAGTCCAGTCTCTTAATGATTGCTGTGGGTTCTTTCGTGCCATTAGCTTTTGTATCCGCCACCAGCGGCTTTATATGCTTTAGCTAACATCTGTGCCTTTCTTGCAGACCACTGTCCGGGTTTACCACCCTTAGATCCAGCCATTATTCTTTTAAATATTCTTTTTCTCATACTTGGTTTTGTGTAGTTTCCAGCCTCATTTACTTTAGACTTGACTTTTCCTCCACCTTTGTATTCTATTTCTCTTTTAAGTACTTTCATTACCACTTAACTTTATTAGCCCAATAGGCAGCAGACATTTTGCCTTTGGCTATGTTTCTTCTATGACGAGCTTTAAAAGATTTTCTCTTAGCCTTCATTCTATCAGATTCTCCAGCTTTAGGCTTACCAGCAGTACTAGCACCTTGCTCTCCAAATCTAATTAGTCTTATCTTGTCTCCTACCTTAGCAAGAACAACGTGTGACTTCTTAGGGTGTGATGCTGTTCTTTTTGGTTTATTAACTCCAGAAAGATTATA
>Ga0209337_1004178_pt1 | contig 10038 bp, 11 predicted proteins | sample LinPmetageLP53_FD_184044 | JGI IMG/M metagenome (GOLD analysis project Ga0209337, IMG submission 184044) | Marine viral communities from the Pacific Ocean - LP-53 (SPAdes) (version 2) | ecosystem: Environmental > Aquatic > Marine > Oceanic | place: Pacific Ocean | collected 2010-02-08 | reverse complement strand
CTCACAAGGCGACCGCAGGTCATCGTCAACACTTGCTAAAGTACAACATCCCGTAATACTCGAGGCGGCTGTTGCTTTCGCAGCAAAAGCTATGCCGGAATTATTTCCATCAGGCGGTCCTGTTGGATCTAGGATCCTTGGTACATTAGACGACGCTAAAGAAGGACAAGCAACTCGCGTCCGTAACCACATGAACTATCAGCTAACTGAGGAGATGGAAGAGTACGAAGAAGACCTTGACCGCCTCTTGATGCACTTACCACTTACAGGAATGGCATTTAAAAAGTGCTGGTACGACTCAACACTCGGTCGTAATATGTCGCGGTTTGTTGAGGCAGAAGATTTTGTTACTAGCGCCTATACTATCGATTTAGCATCTTCCCCTCGTTATACACACGTTATGCCGGTTGACCAGGATTCGTTCTTGCGATCAACAGTGACAGGTTACTACTCAGATATCGACATTGAGGCCGTGTCTAATGAAGAAGAAGACAACTCAACAGTTGAGAAAATACAAGGCATTACCAAATCCTCAAACCCAGACGACTTTCAATACGTTTTATTTGAGCAACACATAAATCTTGATTTGCCAGGATTTGAGCAAGAAGACGGTATTGCGATGCCATACATCGTTACTGTTGATTCTGAGACTAGTAAGGTTGTTCGCATCTGTCGTAACTGGAAAGCAGATGATGTATATCAAACTAAACGTGTTTGGTTTGTTCCTTACCGCTTCCTCCCTGGCCTTGGCTTTTACGGCTTTGGCCTTTACCACGCTATTGGTGGTCTTGGTGCTGCTGCAACAGGTTCCCTACGCGCATTACTAGACTCTGCTGCCTACGCTACAATGCAAGGCGGGTTTAAGTTAAAAGGGCGTACTCCTGCAGGACAAATTGAAATTGACCCAGGCGAGTTTGTAGACATTGATTCTCCCGTTGATGATGTTTCAAAAGCAATTATGCCTCTTCCTTTTAAAGAACCATCTGCAACATTGTTTCAGCTTCTTGGGTTCGTTGTAGACGCAGCTCAGCGCTTTGCTAATACGACAGAAATGACTATAGCAGACGCAAATGCAAACACCCCTGTAGGCACAACTATTGCGTTACTTGAAGAAGGTTCTCGCGTCTTTACCTCTATTCACAAGCGCCTACATCGCGCACAAAAGAAAGAGTTTAAACTTCTTGCAGAGCTTAACTTTGAGAATATGCCCGATCAATACCCGTTTGAGGTAGAGGGTGCTAATCAGTTTGTTTTAAAGGCTGACTATGATGGCCGAGTAGATGTTATCCCTATTTCTAACCCGAACGCTTTTTCTTCTACTCAACGCATATCTCAAGCGCAAGCTATTTTAGCATTAGCTAATCAAGCGCCTGAGTTACATGATAGACGGGAAGCGTTTAAACGGATGCACGAAGCGCTGCAAACCCCAGACCTTGATAAGGTTATGCCTGATCCTGTTAAAGCGGTTCGACTAGACGCTGTAGCTGAAAACGCTGCATTATTACGCGGTCACCCGATAACCCCATTTGATGATCAAGATCATATGGCTCATATGTCTGTGCTTGATTCGTGGTATCAGGGGTTGCCGGAACAAGGTCAGGCTATGCTTCAACAACAGTACATGGATCATCGCGCTCAACATATGGCATTGTTCTACACGGTCATGGTAGGAACAGCTATTGGGCAACCTATTCAAAATAAAGAATTTAAAGAAGTACAACCACAGCAGGATATGCTTGTAACCCAACAGGCCGCTGCTATGCTGCAGCAAACACCGCCCCTACCTAGCGGTCCTCCTTTACCTGGACAAGAGCAACAAGACGGTCCTGGTAATGATTTACAAGCAATCGCACAAGCAGAAATCGCTAAAGCGCAAGCACAAGCACAAGCTACTCAGATCAAGACGCAAGCAGACGTTCAAGGCAAGCAACAAAAAGCGCAAATAGACGCCCAACTTAGAATGGCTGAAGGAACACAAAAATTAGAGATTAAACAAGCAGAGGCCGCTGTTGATTCTCAACTTGCTGTTCAAAAAATGATGGCTGATCTAGAAGAAATGAAACTTAGAATGATGGCTGATATCGCACTCGCGCAACAAAAGTCAGAGTCAGACATTGAAGCTAAGATGATTGAAATAATGGCAAAGGCCGAGATGCAACAAACTAAAGCTGACGCAGATGCTGTAACGCAGATAGCAGAGGCCGCTGCAACTGTTGATATGGGAGCAACTGATGGCTAATCGTAGACAATTAATAACTGATTATGTCTTTTCTCCGCTTGAGCAATTGCTGCAGACATTAACACACTCATCTCCTAAGAGTAAGGAAACCTGGTCGCAACTATTAGCGCCTGGACAGAAGTACAAGACAGAAGGTATGGAATTTGAGGTAACACCGGAAGAATACGAGTTTTCTATGTTACCAGATTTATTAGGAAAAGAAGCACCCGCAGAATACACACAGCAAGAATTGTTAGAAGCCTATCTTGACCAACGACAGGACATGGGTTTTACAACTCGAAGTACTGACAATCGCATTACTATGGGACGAGAATTAGAACGTCAGGGAATACTTAAATCTGACGCCTTTCCAATGTATTACGAGGATGATGCTATTGGTCTGCCGAATCTAGGAACCCCTCTTCTAGACCGAACTTCAGTAGGATGGGAACCAACAAACCCCGACCCAACCATATTAAACGAACTTGGAACCATAGACTTTTCTTTCGACCCTCTCCGTGCCGCACAGAAGCAGCAAGGACTTGTTAAATTAAAGTCTCTACGAGAGGCAACCAATTTACCTGTAGGTCTAAAAGCGCAGTATGCAGGTAGTCCATTTTCAACACCTGGCGACGCAATAGTTTCAGAAGAAACTATACTTCAATATGGGCCAAGGATTTCTAAAGCTGCTAAAGAATACAACAAAGCTACGGACATCATAAACAAAAATGTAGGGATTGAACCGACTGGAGGTTGGTCTGAATCTTATCTTAAAAACCTTTCGGAGATCGGAAAATTAAAATCTACGCGTGATGCAGCTACATTGCTTCTTAACACAAAGGGCGTTGATAAACATAAGTACGCACAGGAAGCAGAAGAGCAAGCTTTTACTGCACATACATTTGGTGAAGACGCTAAAAATGCTTTGTCGTGGTCCCGTTCAAAACAATTTAAAATGCCCTTTAGTGGCGAGTTTGCTACCAACCGAACATATCGTTTAATTGACGAGCAACAATCCGACCTTCATCAGAAAGGACGAAAAGGGTACAGGGGTGAATATCAAAAGGGAAAGCATCCAAGTCTAAAAAATACACGGTACGCTTCGGGAGACGAGATACCTTTACTTAAAAACTTTCTGCAGAAGGAAGGTATAAGTTCTACTAGAGGCAGAGATCAAGATATAACACTTTCAGGTGGTGTAAATGAGTTCCCAGCTAACACGTTAGGGTTATCTAAAAAAGATGGGCCTATACTTATGTTTAAAAGTGACAAGGACGGCAAGGATGTAGTCATGCCAAACATCCTTGGTAAAAGCGGCCCTCCTAGAATGCCTTTTAAGAAAAACTGGGAAATGGTGCAACTTAAAACAGAGCTAGCAAAAGCAATTGAGGCAAATGACAGTTATTTGCTGTGGACTCCAGGCGAGGTGCAGGTACAGCGTAACAAAGCGGAGAATGATCCAAGAAGAAAAGCTGGGTATGAGTTTAGCTACGACCAACGACAACCTAAAGAAGTTAAAAAACTTATTAAAAAGTATGGCGGTAATCCTGATGAAGATTACATTGCCAATTTCCAGCCAGATGCCCCTAACGGTGGAGTAGCTTTTAAAGCAAGTGCAATTTTAAGGGATCGAGAACCGTCATCTTTAGCGCTAGAGCGAGAGGGGGAAAGGATAATAGACGCTTTACAAAGTAAACCTGATTATGAGCCCTTGCTGATTGAAGTAAAGCAAGCTCTGAGAGAAGCCAGTAGCGCTATTAATGACAGCGACGATAAAGCTTATCAACTTGCACTTGATAAGTTTGATAGAGCGGGTCAAGGATTTGTAGGAGAACTAAAAACACAAGACAAAATAAAGTCAGTTTTTGAACAACTTCCTACTTATGATAAACTGCCCGCAACTACTAGGGATAGTTTGATAAATGAAACAAGCCCATTTGAACTAGGCGCACGTCTTGGCATTACAGATGAGGATGCGATGTACGACTTTGTGTTAGAACTAGGTAGTAATTTACACCAGCGAATATATCAAGATTCGCACAGTGGTATTGTTAATTTTGAAGACGCAGAAGACGCATTTTCAGACAACAAATCATCTAGAGAAAGGTTTGAAGCTCTTCTTGACATGGACCTTCCGGATCATTTTAACACCCCTAAACTTAAATCTGCCTTAGGTAAATTTTTAGGCATTGAACCTGCTCAACAAGCGTACGCCCCACAAAGGTATCACGCTGTAAAAATTACAGACAAGATGAAAGAAAAGTATTTTGCGCTAAAGAAAAAAACGGGCGCAGGTTTTTCTCAATACGCTATACCCCCTTTATTCTTAGCCCCGTCTTTGCTTGATAAGGAGAACGAGGATGGATCGTAGGTTAGCCCTTGAGGCAGTTGCAGACGCTTTAAACCTTAAGAAATTGTTTACTCGAGGAACAAGGGGTCAGGGGCAAGGACTCTATCATGGTGAAACTCCTGTTATAGATTTAGGCAACCCAAACGCTAACCTTGGTAATTGGATGTCTGATAACCCAAATGTGAGCGACTCCTACATTCCACAACGAGGTGGGGTGTCAAGTTTGTATGAATTGCTTGAAGAGGTACCTACGATTGACGCACAAGGCGCTAATTGGTTAGATTTTTTTCTTGATGATAGGCAGCGCAAATTAGCGTCTTCCGAGTTTTCCGACCTATACAGCGACCCACAAATTCCAGGCATTTTAATAAAAGACATTGTTGACCCCGGTCCTAATCTGTTAAACTGGCCTAACGACCGAAATTTCCTTGGGAGTAATTTACTCGTTAAGGATCCTAGAATAGTGAGAAATGTTTATGGGACTCCGTAAATCTGCTTTAACAACTCTCGCAGAAGCTTTGTCGCTGGTTAAAGAAAAAGCCTTGCGAGAGTTTCGTACCTCTAACGAATTAAATTCAGCCGCAAAACGCGCTAAAGCGTTTTATGGTGTTACTACTGACCCCACTGAAGCAGGTTTTATTCTCCCCGATGGGGCGCTATTAGATTTGTCCGGTAAAGGAAAAGATATAGATAGTTTCCCACTTACTTTTAGACAATATGACATGGGAGATCCTGCTATGCTTCCTTATGAAGAAGGAAGGCGAGGTTTACCTCACGCGTCTGTACAAGACCTTTATGGAACCCCAACTTCAGTATCATCTTTTCTTGATGATGCAGGCGCTATTAGAGTAGACGGTGATTTTGGAGTGTCCGAGTTAACTCGACTCCCAACTAACCGACAACGCTCAATTATTGCAGAGCTAGGTACAGATCACAACCAATGGGAAGCGGAAATGACTGACCCCATGAGTAACGAGTCGTTTGCTCACGAAATTCTTAATCAAGTGACCCCTGGTCAAGTAAACCGCTTTGCAAGAGAAAACATCCCACTTCGTCTGCTAACTAATGAGGGGCGAGATCTTGCTCAAGCACAGCGTTTAAACAATGACCAACAAATTGACTACGCTGTTGATCGAATCCCGCAAGGGGCAGGCGCGTTAGATTTAATAAGATGAACGTATCACAGCCAGAAATACGAGCAGCAAAGAAATTTCTCAAATCTAAAGGGTTAGACAACTACATATCGCCTAAACAATTTGCTCTATCTGCAAAAGAACTTGATTGTTCCTTTAGAAATACCTTACATTACCTTGATGAAAGTGAGGATGTAGATGACAGACGTGAAGATTCAAGTTAAAGGTGTGTCTTCTCAAGTAAAGGCGGAACTAAGTAATGACGCTAGACCAACAGAAGAAACTCCTGCAACAATTAAATCAGGAGAAAGAAGCTCTCAGGGAACTGCTAATAAGCGGGAGAGCTAGTGACTACGGAGATTACCGGAGAATGGTAGGTGTAGGACAGGGTGTTGACATCGCCATTGAACTAATAAGGGAAACACAGAAAAATGACGACAACGATTAAAGCAGCGGGGCACTATCTACTAGTAGCTCCTCGAATGCCTAAAACTAAGACAGCAGGTGGTATTATTCTTGCTGACATCTCAATTGATGCAGAAAAGATGAATGTATCAGTGGCACAAGTCATTGATGTAGGTCCGCTTGCGTACCGTGATAGGCAAACAGGTCAATACTGGAAATCAGGACCTTGGTGTAAACAAGGCGACTGGGTTATTTGCCCACGTTTTGGCACTAAGCAACTATCAGAGGGTGATCAAAATTACTCTTTGATGAATGACGACGAAGTGATGGCAGTGGTCGCGAACCCCTCTGACATTAAAGCATACATTTAACGCGCACAGGAGAAAATTATGGCAGACGATTTCGAGCAATTAGATTTAGCAGAAGATTTACCTGAGTTTGAAGAAGACCAGGAACAACCTGAAGAGCAAGAAGAGCAAGAAGAGCAGCCCGAACTTGAAGATGAAGACAAAGTGTCTCCGGGAGTTCAAAAAAGACTTGACAAGATGACGTTTAAACATAGAGAAGAAGAACGTCGACGTGTTGCAGCTGAAGAAAGACTTGAACTTCTGCAGTCTCGGATGGACAAGTTTGAAAACTCTAATCAGGAGCAACAGGTAAAGTCATTCCGTGAAACATACGACGCTACTAAGATTGCTTTGCAGAAAGCTGTAGAAGACGGTGACACTGAAGGTCAAGTTTCTAACATGGAACGGATTGCTGATATGCGTGCCCGTGCAATGATGGTTGGAAGCAAGAAAGAAGAAGAAGCCGCACAACAGCAGCAACAACCGCCTCAAGCTGAGCAACCGCCTCAACTTGCGATGGATTGGTGGCAACGTAATCAATGGTTTAATCAACCGGGGTCAGAGCAAGCAACTTATCTTGCTAGGGCTGTTGATGCTCAACTTGATGCAGAGGGTTTTGACAAAAATGACCCCGAGTATTACACTGAATTAGATAATCGCTTGCAGAACCCAATTAATCCGTCTTATACTAAACCTAAATCAGGTGCGGGAAACTCCAATCCCGTAGCACCTGCACAGAAATCTGCTTCTGCAAGTAAGAAAGGAGGCCGTCCTCGATTAACACGAAGTCAACTAGCAATGGCCCAAGAGCTTGGACTCTCTACGGAAGAAGAACTCAAGGAATACGCTACTGAAATCGGAAGAGGATAAATCTAATGGCTAAAGTAAGACTTGACGAAAAAAGAGAAAACACCGTTCGCGAGACGGAATCTCGCGCTCAAACGGCTTGGAAACCGCCATCCATGCTTGACGCTCCTCCCTGCCGGGAAGGAATGGTTCAACGCTGGGTATCCACCTCGATTCTGGGGAAAGACATGACACACCACGTCATGAAACGTCGACGGGAAGGATGGATTCCTAGACCCGCTGATACCGTTCCCTCTTCATTTCCAGTTCCTTCAATGGACTACGGACAATGGAAAGGGTGTGTTGGAATCGAAGGCATGATATTGTGTGAAATGACTGAAGACGTGGCTGCTCAACGTAATGAGTACTACCGTAATAAGTCACGTGATGCAATGGCCTTCACTGAACGTGACCTCGCCCGTGAAGAGAAAGCAGGCGGTGTACCGATTGAGCGCGAGTTTAGTTCAGGTGCTGAAGGCGGTGGCCGCAGACTTACTCCTATGGACGATTAAACCCATAAGGAAAGAAAATGGCAAATGATGACGCCCCTCGGGGTTTTTGGCCAATACGTCACTTAACTGGCGGAATGGTTAGAACAAATGAATACAGTATTGCTCCTGCTTTTACTACAGCTATTTATCAAGGTGATCTTGTTAAATTAGTTGCTGGTGGAGGCATCGAAGGCGCAGCTGCTGGAGCCCGCCTTGTAGGTGTGTTCCAAGGTGTTAACTACACATCTCCAACAGGGGAACAAGTGTATTCTAAATACTGGCCAGGAACTGCCTCTTGCACTAACATCGTAGCATCAGTTGCAGATGACCCAATGACTATCTTTGGTGTTCAATCTGCGGGTTCTACAGTTGCTGCAGATATTGGCAATCTTGGTGACCACGTTGCAACTACAGGAGACACAGTAACTGGTCAATCATACCAAGAACTAAACGGGACAACCAGCACTGCATACGCTGGCTTTCGTGTATTAGGAAAGATCGACGCTCCGGGAAATGCTTACGGAACAAATGTTGATCTTGAAGTGCAACTTGTTGAGCATGAGTATATGCCTGGCAATGAAGCAACAACCCCAGGCGTATAGGAACCTAAACTCATGGCTTTAAATAGAGCACAATTTGCAAAGCAACTTGAGCCTGGTCTCAATACTTTGTTTGGCTTAGAGTACAAGCAGTACCCTGAGCAATGGCGTCAGATCTTTGATTATAACACTTCTAAGAAAGCTTTTGAAGAAGATGTTTTGCTTGAAGGTTTTGGTGCTGCCCCGTCTAAAGGTGAAGGTTCTAGTATCTCTTATGATGCTGCATCAGAAGCTTGGACGTCTCGTTATAACCACACAACTTACGCTGTTGCTTTTGCAATTACGGAAGAGGCTGTCGAAGACGGTTTGTACGGTTCAATTGCAAACCGGTATGTAAAAGCGCAAGCTCGCTCAATGGCTCACACCAAAGAGATTACGGGTGCAGACGTTTTAAACAACGCTTTCGATAATACCTACACCGGTGGTGATGGCAAGGAAATGTTGGCTACTGACCATCCAACTCGTTCTGGCGTTCAGTCAAACGAGCTGGCAACTTCTGCTGATTTGTCTGAAACATCAATTGAGCAACTTCTCATTAATATTTCAAACATGAAAGACGAGCGAAACATTCCAATTGCTGCTATGGGAAAGACATTAATTATCCCAACAGCTTTGGCTTTTGATGCCGACCGCATCTTAAATTCAAACGCTCGTTCAGGCACAGCTGAAAACGACAAGAACGCTTTGCAAGGTATTATGCCAGGCGGAATTACTGTCGTACAAAGATTGTCTGACGCTGACGCATTCTTCATCAAAACAGATGTTCCTGATGGTATGAAGATGTTTCAACGCCGTACAATGAAGAAGGGTATGGACCCCGACTTTGAAACAGGGAATATGCGTTATAAGTGCTCCGAGCGTTATTCGTTTGGTTGGACTGACTGGCGTGGTATCTTTGGCTCAGCTGGAGCTTAATTTCTCCGGTTGACCGGTCAATCCGCCCTGGCATGGCTCCCTACATGCCAGGGCAACCTTGAGGTTTTTTATGCCTGGTTATAACCCTAAAGTTTCATACGACCTAGATCAATTACTTGAGTCTGTAGGAACAGGTTTAGATAGTGTTCCAGGTGTCCCTGTTTTAAACGCTGCTTTAACTAATTACCTTGTAGATCCAGCTATAGCAGCGTTTGAAGTTGCAGATATGTTTGAGCCTGGCGTTTACCCACTCTTAAAAGGTGATCCGAAACCCATGAAAGATTGGGCAGACGGAGAAGCAATTATAACTGCTCCTTTAGGAATGGGAAGTTCTTACGCTATGTATAAGTCTCTGCAAGACCCTGCTCAACCTCAGCTTAGTAAAGCGGGTGAGCTTGCAAAAAAACTTGGAAAAGGAATCTTAGCGGGTGGTGATCGTGCTTTAACAGCAATAGAAAAATTTGTGCCTACTGCTTTAAAGAGTACCGGTAGAGCATACCCTCCATTAGCTGCTTTAATGGAGCTGTTAAAATCAAAACCACTGGGACAAAGCTATAAAGAATGGGAAGAACAATTTGGGCGGGAACCTGACCTTGTTTTAAACACCAATTTGACACCTCGTCCAGAAGGACAAGGGGGCGCTTTTCAGACTATTTCTTTAGATGACCTTCCTCGTTACCCTCCTATTATGTAACTATGCTTGTCCAATTACCCAAAAGTATCTTATAATGTTC
>Ga0209337_1004177_pt1 | contig 10038 bp, 12 predicted proteins | sample LinPmetageLP53_FD_184044 | JGI IMG/M metagenome (GOLD analysis project Ga0209337, IMG submission 184044) | Marine viral communities from the Pacific Ocean - LP-53 (SPAdes) (version 2) | ecosystem: Environmental > Aquatic > Marine > Oceanic | place: Pacific Ocean | collected 2010-02-08 | reverse complement strand
CTTCAGCAGGCACGTTATTGCCGTGCTGATGCCAATCTGATGGCATTTCGTCTGCGCCAACAATTGTGCTTCCACCCATGTCCACCAAACGCAAAGTTCCGCGAACCAACATTCTTTTCATCGAAAGTTCGTAAGGGTAACTTCTTTCAGGCGTGTTTTTCGTTCCGTCATATCTGCACGAACCGATTTCAAAAGCCGACTTGCCATCGGCTGATGTGAAGGTGGCACTGAATGCCATTGACACGCCATCAACTGAATACCATTTTGGTTCAGTGTGCGTCATGCCGATTTGTTTGGCAATTGATTCTGCGCCTTTTTTAGTGACGCACCATTTGCCGTGAAGGTTGTAGAAATCGCCGACCTTGCCGTCTTCGACAAGCGAAAACTTTTCTGCCAACTGTTTCATTTCTTGATTAGCTGTTTGACTCATTTTATTAGTCCTGTAATTTAAGGATTATGACGTTTGTTTCTTCGTCGTGGTGAATTAGTTCTGCAACTGCAATTTGGTTCGTTGCAAGTTCAAGCAATCGCCAATCGCCTTTGCCGACTTTGACTTTCTTGATTTCTTCATCAAGCACTTTCTTTGCCTGCTTGACAGTTTGTCGTTGCGGTTCGTTGTCGGTGAAATGACCAACAGGAACTCTGATTTCTTTCACACCGAAGTATGAAAGTTCTACACCAAGCACCCTGCACATTCTTGTAAGTGTTGGCAGTGTTGGCTTGTAGCGACCAAGCATATAATGGTTGATTGCTGTGTAATCAATTTGCGCTAGTTCAGCGAAATCTTTCATGGAAAATTCATTCATGTTCTTGCCTGCGTGCTTGACAAAGTTTGCATCTGTAAGTGCAGTCTTTAAGCGTGAAATGAAGTTGGGTAAATGTAAGCGTTGCTTATTCATGGTTTTAATTATTAAAGGTTATTGTGATGATGTCTGCCTGTTGCAATCCGTCAAGGAATGTCCAAGCATCTGTGTCGGCAGCAACTTTCGTTCCTGACCATTCCCATGCTGTTTCAGCGTAGCGAAGTTTTGTTTCTTCGGTTGTGCTTGCTTGGGTATGGCGCGGAAGACTGTGAAGCCAATCGACAATCTGTGATGGCGTTTCCGCCGTGTGGGAATGACTTTTGCTTTTGTCGTTTTGACCAACGAAAGTGACTGTCATTGTTTTGTAATCTTGAATTGTTTTCATTTTGTTATTATTGGTTGCCCATCGTAGAAGATGGAACAGGGAAACTGTAGTCCAAAAAACAAGGTCGCTGTTTGAGCAGTCAGACAGTTGTCTTTTGTATGCAGAGAATTCGCGTATGTCGGATTTCTCGAATGTATCGCCGTCATAATGTGATGCCATTACTTCGGCGATGTTCATGCAGTCAGCAACAAGGTTAGCCATTGTGCTTTGATGCGCGTCGTGCGTTGTAGTTTGAAAGCCACTGTTGTGGGTCATAGCTTTTCGCTTCGTCTTGTTCAGTCCACTTGCGCGGATTGTAGATGTCAGCACTTGCCTTCGACCTGACTGCGCGTGGTTGTGAATACCATACGTTGTCTTGCCATGCGCCCAAGTCTTCATTGATGAAGTGGAAGCCACCTAACTTGCCCATGAACACCAAGCGTGACGTGCCTGCAAGTTCTGTGACGTATTCAACTTCTTCAGGCTTGTTCAACCAACCCTTCGGCAATACGTCGTTCAGGTGGCACGCTAACACGCGTGTGTCAGACATTCCTTCAGGCACGTCAAGCGTGTTGATGATTCCATTGTGCGCCATCACCAAATCCAAGTCTTCTAATTTGAATGGGTGGGTGTTGCTGATGTTCACTGCGCCGTTTGTCATGTAGCGCATATGGATTATGAATGGTTGATTTGATTTTTCAAGCGTCTTGCCAATGGTGCGGATTTCTTGCCAATCCATTGACTTCTTGATTTGAATGCCACGTCCACCATCTTTATGAAAGATGCCGTAACCGTCGCGGTTGATTTTTGATGCACGGTCTGCTGATTTCCAATCAACTTTGCCGTCGCAAGTTCTAGCTATTATTAAACACATTGTTTTTATTTTGGGTTTGAGTTTGTGGGTAGTGTAGGGGTGGGTGATTTGTAGAGTCTAAACGATTGTTTGCAATAAGTCAAATGATTGTTCTGTTGCAAGTTCACGCTGCCTTACGCCAACTGTTGTTGGCGTGCTTCGTAGTAGGTGACCAATGCAGTGTTGTCTGCAGTGCCTGTCACGATTGGGTTTGCGATGCGATGGTTGCGCCACCGTGTCACTTGTTGGATTGCGTATGGGTATTCACAGATGCCTTCAGCGACAGCCATGTTTGCGAAGCGCACTGCTTCGTTGCGACGCACTTCGTCAGCCACCATGCCGTCGCGTCCTGCTTGCGCATCGTAGTAGAACCACAAGTTGCCGCGCATTGACATTTCAGAACCTTGAACACCGTTGCCTTGTCGTGTGTAGTGACCTGACTGCACGCTGTTCCATGTTGTGTGATAGCGTTGTGAAGAACCATCAGCGTTCATCATGAAGTATTCAACATTGCCACCTTCCAACACTGAAATCATGTCTTGGAAACTTGCAGTGCTGTTCCATGATGTTGGCTGAACTTCGACACCTGCCATCGCTGCTGCCAAAAACATTTCACACACTTCGCCGTAGTTGATTATTTTTTCTGCGTCCAATGTTCCTTGATGTCCGCGAAATTCAACACGGTCACCGTTTGCCCAATTAGCCATGTTTGCTGAAGGACAGTAATCGTTGCCCACCAAACCCCGACTACAGCGTGACCAATACGCTGACACTGACGCTGCCAAACTTTCGCTGTCGATAGAATCAAAAGCGTCAGCCATTGAACCGTTGCGCTTGTATGGCTTGGAAACCTTCGATGCCCACCTGCCACATGAACCTGTTGAACGACGTGACTTGGCAATGATGCTTTCCATTGTGTTTTCAAATACCAACCACAACTTCATGAAACGCTTCATGTCATCAGCATTCATCTTGCGACCTGATGCGTCGATTGTTTCCAATGTGACGTGTGTGCCACAAGTGATGTTCACACCACAGATTGACTGCAATGTTTTTGCGACGTTTCTGATTGACTCATAAGAATTGAAGCCCGTGCCATTTTGTGCTGCGCCGTTTCCAACGCGTGCGTGTGGCAATGGTGAAATGACTTCGATGCCAACGTGACCATTCTTAGTTGGTGTGCAATCGTCATTGACGTGCCACTGACCATTGTTGAAAGTGCCACTTGCTGACCATGTTGGTTCAGCCCATGTGTCGTTTGATTCAGAAGTGCGAACCAATGGGTGATTGTCGTATGCTGTTGCAGTGTAAACATTCTGCAAAAACTTATCGCCGTTTGCATTTGCCATCAACGCTTTTGCAACTGCTGTCTTTGCGCGGTTGTGGTTGTAGTAAGTTTCGCTTACGTCTGCTGCGTTTGCATTGACGTAACTGTTAGGAACTAAGCATTCGAATTCGATGCCCATGTTTTTCTTGCCTGAAGTGTTTGCTGAAGAAGTCATTTTTTTATTGGGTTTGGTTTGAGGCGTTGGGTGATTCCCTTTTTGCCATGTGGGTATTCTATCCTGTATCGACGAACTTGCAACAGTTCTTTAACCTTATTCTGACATTACTTCATAATAATGCCTGTATTGCCCATAGAACAGCAGTAGGGCGTGATATATATATTGGAAAGCTATTGCGTTGCAACTTCGCGCCAAAGTTTTTCGCCCATATTCGCCAATCGCGGAAAGTCGTGCCGTTCATTACTGACAATCGTTTGACAGTTTTTTTTAATACCAAACATTGTCATCTAGTAACACTTGACATTGCTTCTTATGATTACGCTATCGCGTTAAAGCAACTATTGCATTGTTACTATATTCAATTTTTAATTAAGCAAATAACCATTGCAACTATTGCTAATCAGTAGCAACCACGTCACTGCCATCGAAGCCGACAATCTTTTGACCATCGCAGTCACCATCGAATGTTTGCAACGCTTCAATCGTTAGTGCAACAGCACGTTGCAGGTCAGAAGCATTTTCATAATCATTATTGTCAAGCAATTGTGTGTCTTTGAAACATTCTGCAACCCATCGCGCTAGTTCGGTTATCATTAGTAACCGTTCGCGTTCACCAAGCAAGCGTGCAAGCAGTTGTCTGTCAATAAGCACCTTGCCCTTCGTGAGTTTTATAGGCGCAAGCATTCGTAATTCATTCAACGTCAGTGGTGACCATTCCCCACACGTTAAATCGTCTAAACGTAAATAGTATTGTGATTTGTTATTGCCCATTGAAGTATTTGGATTGAACTTGCAACGAACCTTTGATTTCCTAGCTTCCCACTGTATGATGTAAAGGAACAATGACAGTGTAGCGACTAAACATTGGCATTTCAATTGCAAGTTCGGAACAAATGGAACAGCTAAAAAAAGGCAGCAAGACTAGAAAGCCAAATACTGATTGGCACGACAAATTTATTCAGGCACTTGGCAGGACGCGAAGCATCGGACAAGCCTGCAAGGTGGTTGGGGTTGGTCGCACTACTGCATACAATCACAAGGAACAATTCCCTGACTTTGCAGCATCATGGGAAGAATGCACACTGACTGCAATCGAAGACCTTGAAGCGTCAGCATTGAAGCGTGCAATCGAAGGACACGAAAAGGCAGTCTTTCACGGTGGCGCACAGGTCGGTGGCGTTATCCATTACGAAACACCATTGACAATCTATATGCTGAAGTGCTTGAAGCCTGAACGGTACAACATTGACATTCGTGAAAACGATGTGCTGTCAGCAGACCAAACAGCGCACGCCGTTCGCGTAGCCATTGAAGCAATGAAGCAATCTGTGCCTGATGTCGAATAGCCTTCTGACACCACGATGGTATCCGCTTGAGTACCACCACGAACAGGCAAGCGTGTGGACAACACCGACGCGTTTTAAGACGATTCCTGCAGGCAGGCGAAGTGGCAAGACAGAACTTGCGAAGCGTTGGGGTGCGATGGCTGCATTGACCTACACGGCAGCTGCTGATGGTTGGTTCGTATTCAGTGCGCCAACGCACAGCCAAGCCAAGCGCATTTTTTGGAAGGATTTGAAGGCGATGATTCCCACGAACTTGCAACGTGGCAAGCCATCGGAATCTGAATTGATTATTCGGTTGGTCAATGGCGCAGAACTGCAGGTGCTTGGAATGGACGCGCCTGAACGGATTGAGGGAAGACCATTGGATTGGATTTGTTGCGACGAATACGCCAACATGAAACCATCGGTGTGGCAGGAAAACATTCGACCTGCATTATCAACGCGTGGTCGTGCAGGTGGCGCATGGTTCACAGGCGTTCCTGAAGGGCGCAACCATTACTTCCACATGAGCGTCAAAGCGCAGTCAGCAGAAATGCCTGATTGGTCGAACCACCATTGGATAAGCAGTGACATTCTTGATGATGCTGAAATCGAATCAGCAAAACGCGAGATGGACGAACTGACATTCCTTCAGGAATACGAAGCATCGTTTGTGAATTTTAGTGGGCGTGCCTATCACGCATTTGACCGTGCGACGCATTGCGCGAACTTGCAATACAATGAGCAGCGACCACTTGCATTGTGTTTTGACTTCAACGTGTCACCTGCGATATGCGTTATTGCACAGGAAGACAGCAGGAAGGATTGCACCAACGTCATTGGCGAAGTTTACATACCACGCAACGGCAACACGGTGGCAGTGTGTCATCGCATCATCAAGGATTGGGGCAACCACAAAGGCGATGTGCTTTGCTACGGTGACGCAACAGGCGGTGCGCGTGGAACATCACAGGTGCGCGGTAGTGATTGGGATATCATCAAGGAAGAACTGCGCATGGTATTCAAAGACCGATTGAAGATGCGCGTGCCACGCGCTAATCCTCGTGAACGTGTGCGCGTCAATGCAATGAATGCACGCATGAAGAATGCTTCAGGTGACATTCGGCTGTTAGTTGATGAAATCAAAGCACCGATGACCGTGCTTGACCTTGAAGCTGTTATATTGTTGGAAGGTGGCAGTGGCGAAATCGACAAGAAGTCGGATTCTAACAGCACGCACCTGACTGACGCACTTGGGTATTACATTCAGCGTGCGCATAAGCCATTGGCAAAATCCATTACAGTTACGCAACACGTTTAGATGACAACTAATCAAGCACACAATTATTTGAAAGCAAAGTGGTGCATCTATGTATTTAGCGTTTCTGTTCTTTTGCTATCTTCATGCGGTTCGCTGATGCCATCGTTGCCAAGCGTTCCATCTATTGCAAGTTCGACACCAACAGCAACAACGACGGTGGGCGCAATATCGAAAGACGTGGAAAGCAGTTTGTGGCAGTACACATTCATTTGCATTGTCATCTGTTTTGCGTTCCCTTCAATGCGTGCGCCTTTGGTGTTCTTCCTGAAAAGCGTCTTCGGAATTATTTCGTTACCACTTGACCTTGCACACAAGCACATCACGATGCTTTACAATAGGAAATACAACAATGAAGAATAAGAAGAACAACGGCAGGCAATACATTTCGCCTGATGAAGCAAGCAGGATAATTGAAGAACAGGAAGCACCATACAAAGTGCCGATGACTAAGCCTGTTGCAAGTTCAAAAGATGACAAAGAAGCGCAGTTGCTTGGCAGCACGAAAGAAGCGATACAATTGCGCATGGCGGAAATACGCGGTGAATTGTTATTGCGCAAGGCAGAACTAAAAGGGCAGATTGACACCATCAAGGCAACAGAAAGTGGGAAGGAAAAAGCATCGAAGCATTTAGCAGTCTTCGGCGCAGCATACTTGTGCTTGTGCGTGCTTGGGTTCTTGTTTGTGATGGGTAATATGCAGGGCGAATCAGTTGCTGTTGCTGCCACCTTAATCACGCTTGTGGTGACACAGCTTGCAAGCATCTTGAAAACAGTTGTCGATACGAAAGAGAAGAAAGACCCAACCACATTGATGCACGACATTGTGCAACAGCAGTTACAAAACGAACATGAAGAAAAGAAGTAAACACCTAATTGCGTTAGCAATAGTCATTGGAATGTCATGCCTGTCATGCGCAGTTCCGATTCCGCTGATGATACCAATTGTCAATGACGCAAGCCCCGAAGAAATCGAAGGTACAGCGAACCCAATACTTGTATGAACACTGCAGACCCAAACTTTTTAATTTCAGCAATACAATCTGTTTCGACAGGTTTACTTCTTTTGAGTTTATGGGTCGCAAAGCAGATGTGGTCGAGACTGAACGAACTTGAACAGGATTCGCAGAAGTGCCGATTGCAAGTTCAGAAGGATATTGCAGAAGTAAAATTTGAAACTTTGACGCGCATCATCGCGCTAGAAAATAAAGGTAACAAGGAATGAGTAATTTAAGAAGAAATCACCTGCCGTCAATCGGTATGCCGTTGGGCATGAAAGATGGCGTTGCAAAGCCAACAGACGCGTACTATGGAATGCTACCAAAGTGGCAATTGATTGATGACCTGATGGGTGGCACGTTGCGTATGCGTGAAGCAGGCAGGACATGGTTGCCGATGGAAGACAGGGAAACAGCGCACAACTATGACAATCGACTGCAGCGCAGTTACTTGTATGGCGCATTCAAAGACACGATTCAGAAGCTGTCAGCGAAACCGTTTTCCAAGCCTGTTGCAACTTCAGGTGACTTGCCTGAACAGATGCAAGACATGATTGATAATGTTGATTATCGCAAGCGTGACCTTACGCAATTTACGCGATTGATATTTGAAGACGGCTTGAAGTATGGACTTGGTCATGTGTTGGTTGATTTCCCAATGACAGGTGGCAACTTATCGTTGGGCGCAGAACGCGCATACGGCATTCGACCATATCTTTGTCGCATCGCACCACGCGATTTGATTGCATGGAAAACAGAGCGTCAAGCAGACGGCAGTGAAAAGCTTATTCAGATTCGATTCATTGAACGGCGCACTGAATACGTCGAGGGCGAAGGTCAGTTTGGCGAAGAAGTGAATGAATACATTCGCGTGATTGAACCGAAGCATTGGGAACTGTGGAAGAAGCAGGCAGACAGTGAAGAATATTTCAAGGTCGATGAAGGCGTGCATTCTTTTGACGGCGTGCCATTGGCAACTTTCTACACGGCGCAAGATGATTACATGACAGCGAATCCACCATTGGAAGATTTGGCATGGCTGAACCTTGCGCATTGGCAATCGCTTTCTGACCAACGCAACATTCTTCGCTTTGCACGCATTGGCATTCTGTTTGCATCAGGATTAGACGAAGAAGAAATTGAACAGGGCGTAACGGTTGGCGCATCACAGTTGATTTCATCAACGAACCCTGAAGCGAAGTTGCAATACGTCGAACACAGTGGTCGCGCTATTGGCGCAGGCGAAGATGATTTGCAACGATTAGAAGAACGCATGGAAGTGTTAGGCTTGCAACCATTGGTGCAATCTACAGGCAACAACACTGCCACAGGTCGTGCGATGGACGAAGCAAGAACGCACAGCAACATTCAGTCATGGATTCGCGGTTTAGAAAACACAATGCAGACAGCGTTTGAACACGCAGCCGAATGGATTGGCGCAACACTGCCTGAAGATTTTGCAATTGACATCTTCAATGACTTCGGTGTTTCGATGTCAGCGACTGATGACGTGAAAGCGTTAATCACAATGAAGCAGGCAGGATTGATTCAGCATCAAACATTCTTAGACGAAATCAAGCGTCGCGGAATCATCGCAGACCAAATAGATGCGCAAGATGAAATTGAAGCCATCGGCGAAGAAGCGTTGGCAGACATGGAAGCGTTGGCATTGCAAGTTCCGATTGAAGAAGACGAAGGCGATGATGAATAAACGATGTCAGTCAATGATGAACTTCTAAACAGGGCAATCCGCCACGCGGTTTACTTCGACCAACTTTCAACAGGTGAAGTGAATCGAATGATGAAATTCATGGACAAGGAATTGTTTCCTGACATGAAGCGCATCTTGGAACGTCGATTGGGCAACATCGGCAACGGCGCAGGTCGTGGCGCATGGACAACGGCGCGATATAAACAGATGCTGAAAGTGCTTGATGAACAAATCAACACAGGCTTTCGTTTTATGTCGCAAGAAGCCAAAGCACGATTGACGCGTGTTGGAATGGCTGAAGCAAAGTGGGCGCAATCATCGTTGCAACAAACAGTGCCATTGAACGTGGGATTCAACACAATTGATATGAACACAGTTCGTTCCATTGTAAGTTCAAAACCATTTCAAGGTGCGTTGCTGAAAGATTGGTACAAGGAACTAGGCACGCGATTCAAAGGTGACTTGCGCAAGGCGTTGAACATCGGATTGGCAAGCGGTGAATCAATACCACAAATAACAGCACGCGTCATGGGCATTCGCGGTGTCGAACAAGGATTCACAGGTTCAAGTCTGCGTGCGCAAATGCGTCGCAAGGTGCGTTCGGTTGTTCGCACATCGTCAAGCCATGTTGCTGCGAAAACAAGGTCAGCGTTATACGCACAAAATTCAGACATCATTGCGAAGGTGCGTTGGGTGGCAACACTTGACAATCGCACTTCAGACATCTGCCAATCGCTTGACGGACAGGAATGGAAGGTTGGGCAAGAACAGACACCACCTGCACATCATCAATGTAGAAGCACTACTGTGCCTGTGACGAAGACGTGGAAACAGCTTGGCTTGAATGCCAAAGACAAACGCGTTGGTGGTCGCGCATTCCGTGATGTGAAGACAGGATTAAGCAAGGTCAGTCCGACGCACATGAATTATGGTCAATGGATTGCCAAGCAACCTGCCGAAGTTCAGAATCAAGTGCTTGGAACAGGTCGCGCAAACCTATTGCGTAACGGCACGAACTTCAGTCGGTTCTTCAGCAACAATCGCGCACTGTCATTGTCGGAAATGAATGCGTTGGAAGGCATCACCGTTCCTGAACTTGCAACAGTGCCATCAAGGTTGCCAACAGCAAATGCAAGCGAAGCAGAATGGAAAGCGTTTAGA
>Ga0209337_1004175_pt1 | contig 10041 bp, 11 predicted proteins | sample LinPmetageLP53_FD_184044 | JGI IMG/M metagenome (GOLD analysis project Ga0209337, IMG submission 184044) | Marine viral communities from the Pacific Ocean - LP-53 (SPAdes) (version 2) | ecosystem: Environmental > Aquatic > Marine > Oceanic | place: Pacific Ocean | collected 2010-02-08 | reverse complement strand
CTGAATATATTAATTGTCCTGCTGTATTTTTTATATGAAGTTCTATATAATCTTCTTCTCTACCAAAAGTAGTTGATAAAGTTTTTGTAGATACTTCTGGTCCTAAAGAAAGAGTATCAGTAAAATCAAATCCTTTATCTTCAACAGAGGTTTCTGAAGATGTATTTATATTTAAAGGTTCTTCATTATATGTTTGAATAGCTGTAGTAAATTCATTATTAGCCGCAGACATATTTTGTTGAGAATCATTATTAGTTGATGAATCTCCTAAAGACGATTGTTGGTTTTGATTATAATTACTACTGTATGCCATTGTATGATGTTTATCTACTATAAATATTAGAAGGTAATTCTTTACCCGTATTAATAGTATAAATAGATGTTTCTAAATCTTCTTCTATTTCTATATCTGGACCCCCAGGCATTCCCGCTATAGTTGATGATGGTACTCCTATAGTCCATATATTTTTTGGTTGTCCTGTTTTTCTAAAATAATCTTTTACTTTTTGTACCATATTAGTATGTATTTCTCTTCTTTTCCCAGATTGAATTAAATAATATTTTATATTAGATCCATCTCCCGATTCTGTTCTCAATACTGAAGAATTAAGAAATATAGGATGAAATTGTTCAATAGAATCTATATTTATTTGTGTTTGTTCTATTTGTTTAATTAATTCAAGTTTTTGAATTTCTTTAGGATTAATATAATCTTTTACATATTTAAAGCTTTCTTCCGAAAAAAATTTATGTGTTGGTTTTTTTGAAATATCATAAAATTTAGTATTATATAAATTAAAAAATTCATCTATATTTCTTTTTATTGGTCCAAATTCAACAAATTCTTCATCTAAAATATCTCTTGCCTTTTTAGACTCATATACTTTCTTTTTAAAATTAACCATTTATCCTCTTTTTAATCTTATTAATAAAAGATTATATTCTTCAAAATTACTACCTCCATTTTTAGGATTAAAAGGATTACCTTGATTCATATCAAGTCCCTCTTTATCAGCTCCTCTTGTGTTTAAAGTTACACCTTGTAATCCTGGAAAATATATTGTAGGATTATTAATATAAGCTGTACCATCAAAACCTATACCAGATATATAACTATCTTCGTTAGACCAAGTAAAAAAGCTTTTTGAATATCTTTTATAACCCTGAACATTATCATCTAAATTTTTATTTTTTATATGTGTTACTCCTCCATCATCTATATAATAAAATGATTGCCAATCTACTGGAACTCCCCATGGGTGTTCTCTCCATCTTTGTAAAAATACCGCATATCTACCCTTTACTTTTAAAATTGGTTGACCATATACATTATGTTGTCCTGTTTTTGTTTTATAATATGGGCAACTAGGATTACTAAAAAGTTCTAATAATCTAGAATTTTGTCCTAACATTCCAAAACATTTATCTGCTAATGGACCAGAACTTGTACATTTTATCATTCTGGTTCCTTCATTAGAAAGTAATTCAATTCCTTTTGAAAATAAATTTTCCTGTTCTGGATAACCTTGTTGTTGTGCTGAACCTAAAGGTCCTTCTCCGTCTATTGTAGCATTTAACCAATGTGATCCTCCTCCATCTATACCTCTAACATTTCCATCTTGGTTGTAAGTTGTTGGTTTTTTTATTCTATATGATATTCTACTTCCTGGTTTTACATAAGTTATTGCTGGAAATATATTTCCTTCGCCCCATCTTTTCCATTTCCATAAAGGGGGTAAATTCATTCCATAACCTTGTCTTGTTTCTTTTTCTTTTGTTTTTTCTGCACTAGGTCTATAAAAATCAGGATTTAAAGGATCACTTGTACCATTTAAAGTATGACCATAAAATTTAGCATCTCTTGAAATTATAACTTTTCTTGTTCCTTTCCATGTTAAATTTTGTGTTTTAGTTGTAAAATTAAAAGAAGGATCATTATCTGTTACTACTGTTACTTTACAAGAACCTTCTCCATCTAACCACCAGTATCCCCCTGTATTAGGGTATCCTGAAAGATCATAATCATAACCTTCATCTCCAAAACCAAATTTATAAAAACTTTCAACTCCTTTACATGTAAGTTCTAATTCTATTTCACTAAAAATATATGTTGGTTCTAGTTCATTAACAGGATTAATATTAAGATCAGAACCTTGATTTATATCATCTCCATTAGGTATTTGGTTTAATTCTTCAGCAGTAAGATATCTAAATAAAGGACTTGTATTATTAGGTATATAAGTTGTTCCATCACTTTCATAAGGTACATCATAATTTGTTTGTCTTACTAATCTAAGCCAATATCCTCCTACATGTCCTTGACTATTTCTTCCTATTTTTCTTTTTAAACCTTGTTGCATATACCATATATCAGAATTTAGATCATCTGGTGCATCCCCATTAGTTCCTAATTGTAATAATAAACCATTTTCATATATAGGATGTTGAGGAATTAAATTAGGTATTGATGCTGATGTAAAAAGTTTATTTAATTCTGAATAATTAGCTGATAAAGCATCTATATCATTTTCTAAATTTTCATTTATTTCAGGATACACATAATCTGTACTTTGTTCTATTATAGAATAATGTGATTTTTTTCCTTTTTTAGGAATTTGATAAAATAAATCATTATATATTCCTTGTATTTTTGTGCTATCAAATTTTTCTTCTGATATTATAACTTCATTAAAAGTACCAGCTAGTATATCTTTAGCTCTTTGATTACTAATTATAGTTTTTGATAAAGGAAAATTTTGATTAGAACCTGAATGTAATGGACTTGTTGATTGTGTATTTGTATTATCAGATTGATTACCTTCTGATGTTAAACCTTGATTTTGAATATTTTCATTACCATATGCCATAAGTCGTTATCTTACTACTTTAAAATGATAATTATCATCATAAATTGTTGTTCCATCTTTATTAATATGTTTTAATAAAATACGGTAATATCTTTCAGGTTGTAAACCATTCATATATAAATTAAAATACATTCCCTCACTATCAGCGCTTAATTTAGTAAAATTATTATCAAAAGGTATTATTTCTCTTTCTGTGTGTGCATCTCTTATACTATAAAAAGAACCTGTTGTAAAATAACCTTTTTTTAAAAAATTTGATTCATTGTCAAATGATCTTTCAGGATATTTATCTCTTACATGTAATCTAAATTTTACTATTTCATTTTGATTATATTCTTTTTTATTTCCATAAAGTAAAACTTGTAATTCACCATTTTGTTTAGCTGATCCCTGTTTAAGATGTATACTATCATTCCATTTAAAACATAATTTTGGAGGGTAAATTGTATGAGTATCTAAGGAAAAATATTGTAATTCACCAAAACTATTTAATACATCTGTTTCAACACTATCTAAAGTTTTTAATAAAAAACCATTATTAACTATTCCATCAGGAAATGTTTGTCCTACACTTATACTTGCACTCCATCTATGAATTATTTCTTTTACATCTATATTTGTATCTAAATCATCTCCTTTTAAAAATTGTTGGGTACCTAAAAAATTACTCCCTGTATACCAAGTTCCTCCCCCTTGTGTTAATAAAGTAGAATCTATAGATCCTGTTCCATATCCATGAGCAGTAGCTGCAGATCCAAACCAATTTGTAGCTGTTCCACTTCCTGTCCATGATGTTGCAAATGTTGAATTGTCTCTAAAAAACCAAGAAGTACCATTAGAAGCTGATGGTAGATTTAAATATTTACCTGTTCCTTCATCCCATGATTGAGAAACTGCGTATGCATTTATAATATGGTTTGCAACTATATTATTTGCTTCTGCTAGTGTTAATTGTAAATTAACAGCTGAAGATAAAGAAGATGTAAAAGTGCCCTCCCCCATTAAAGAGATTGCATTTGTTATTTCTTCATTTTTAAACTTAATTAAAATTCTTGATGGGTGGTGAAATTCATCACTTGATCCCGGTTCTTTAACTAATTCTAAAAGTTCATCTGCTCCTGCATTCATTGTTTTTCTGTCAGGATGACTGTATATTGTTGTGTCTATTTCAGGAAAAATAAAATAATATGCCATTTTAGTATGTTGTTACACGTCCGTTAATATCTTTATTAGGGTATTTTAATTCAAAAATACTTGGATCCATTGAGGGATAAATTACCCCATCTCTTGTTGCTGAATTAAAATCATAACTATATTGAGAATAACCTAAACTTTCCCCATTTACATTAGTTAATACAAGACTATTTATAGTTTGTACTCCATCTACAGATCCAATTAAGTTTTCTATTTCAGAAATAATTATTGGTTGGTTAATCTGCCATTTATCTATTTGAAAATAAGTTTGTAATTCTGTGATACATTCTAATAATACTAATTGATTATTATAATTTTTAAATGATGTTATTTCAAATTCTATTTGAAAATTAATAGGAAATGCATCTTTTATATTAATAGCATCAGTTAACATTCTATATTGTTCTAAATAAGTTGCTAAATTGGTTTTTGTTGCTGTATTTAAGTTTGTTAAATGTTTATTTTGATCATATCCTAAAGTATATAAATTTAAAGCTAATGGGTTAGGAATACGATTTGGTTCTGTTGTTAAAGGTGATATTTGATCATCTTGCATTATATAAGCTTTTGATACCCTTCCTAATTGAGGAGGAAGAGATAAAGTTCTTATTAAATAATCATCTTTTGTTACTGTTCTTTGTTGAGCAGAAAAATTAGCCATTGTATTTATTCTTATTTCATCTAATGACTCTCCTGCTCCCCCTCCTCTTGCTGCTTCTGGATTTGTACATATTATAGATGATTTTGCAAAATTTAACATTGATGCATTTACATTAGGTTTATTAGTAGTTGATAATGTTCCTATTGTTGTTATTGTATTTGAATTTACATTAGCTTTTAAACCACCCCCCACTAAATAATTAACTGTTAAGGTTGTATTTGAAGGTGCTTCTCCATATGCTCTAGTATATAAGAAATTAGAAGGATCATATGCTGTGTCTAGTTTTGATCTTCCATCTTTAATTCCTAAGCCTATATTATCTGGGTTTGGAATAATTTGTTCATCAGACTTATCACTTGTACCTGCTCCAAATTGGATATCTATACTATTATCTGATTTTACTCTAGTTGTAAATCTTTTAGGTGTTCTTTTAACTTTTAATAAATAAGGAGTTTGATTATTATATTGTTGTAATGTAGGGTCATTAGTTCCTAAATTTTGTACTTCTTCAAATACAGTATCTTGAGCTATATAAGGTACTTCTGTCCATTTATTGTTATCTGAATCTGTAATAGATTCTATAGAAATAATATCAGAATCAAATAAGTTTATGGTTTTAAATTTTTCTACTGATCCTATTGTAAAGTTTTCGGATTTAAGATCTCCTGAAACTGCTGGGACTGTTTTTGTAAGTAAATAATATTCAGGATTATTTGATGTGTCATATTGATATATACTTACTGTTGTAGGTTCAAAACTAGAAGAAAAGCCAAATCTTACATCTTTAGTAGTATAAAAGCTTGTGTTATTTTGTGTTAAGAATGTTGAATTTTTATTTAAAGTTAAAGAATATTCAAAATCAGGTTCATAATTATTACTAGCATCAGAAGGAATTAATTGAGATATTTCTAAATTTACACTTGCAGCTGATGTTATTTTTGGTTTATACCCCATAGAATAAGCTAAATTATATATATTTGTTTTATCTTTAGCTAACATTAAAAAAGATTCTCTTAGTTGAGTATCTGTGTAAAAAGAAAGAACATCACCTACATAGGCTGCCATTTCTAAAAACATCATTCCTGGATTTCCTTCACTAAAATCATTAAAATTATCTGGAAAATATGTTTTAGTAAAATTAATTAATTGATTTTTAAAAGAATTATAATCTTTACTTAAATATTTTACATCTTTATCTTGGTTTTTATTTGATGTTTTTGAATATGCCATTAGTTGTTATTGTTATTAAAATTTAATTGCACTGAATCTGTAGAATTGTCAGGTACATAAGAGTATGTTAAACTAATTTGTAATAAGTGTTTATCTTTAGATAAATTTGTAAATACATCTTTTAATATTATGTTAGGTATATAAGTTGTAATTTGATCTTGAATTGATGTTTTTAAATCTATTAATGATATATTTTGTTCAAATAAAAGATTTTTAATACCTACCCCATAGTAAGGTAAATTTATTCTTTCACCTGGTTGTGTTAGTAAAACATTTAATAAATTAGATTTAACTTGTTCTTTAAATGTTTCAGTTCCTGAAAATAGATTTTCTTCATCTAAAGGAAAAGCTACCCCTATCTTAACATTTTTATTAAGATCTAATGGGTTTATTCTTCTAGATGAGTTTATTATAGGCATTTATTATCTTCCTTTTTTCTTAGTTATTGCTTTCATTAAATCACTATAATCTCTTGTTACTGCTTCTGCTACTGGTGCTGGCATATTTGCTGCTTCCATTATACTAGGAGCCGTAGCTGTTTGTGTGTTAGTATCTCCTTGTGCTGTTTCATTTAATAAATCGTTTAATGAACTATTAGATGTAAAATTTTGTGGAGGACGTTGTTTTATAGGTTGACTGCCCATAATTTGGTCCCTTAATGATGATTTTGTTTGTTCTGGTATTTCAACTATTTTTTCAGTATGTTCTACTATTGTTGGTTTTAATTCATCACGTAAATCTTCTTTAAGTGTTTTAATTTCTCTGCGTAACGCATAATCAATTTCTTCTCTAACTACCTTTCTAATTAGATTTTCGAATGTTTTTGCTTTCATGTTTGTTTGTTGTTTGTTATAAATATAATTATTTTTTATTTCTTATATGTTTATTACCTTAATTTGGATATTTTTAATTCTTTGAAGTTGTACTCCTAAAGTATATACTCTTCTTATAGCTAAATTATCTCCTTTAGCTATTAAACCTTCTAATATATTACCATAAAGTTCTTCAGATTGAGCTATTATATCCTCTAAAGTAAGAGGAGGAGGTACTTGATTTATAATTGGGGGATCATTAACTGGAGGGTTTACAAGTGCATTAAAATTATTACATTTATCTATAAAATCAAGTTCCATATATATTATAAAAGCTCTTAATTTATCTATTTCCTCTACTATTTTTTGAATTTGAGATTTAATTTTAGTAATATTATCAAATACTACATCTGCTCTAGCTATATAACCATCTAATACTCTAGGTAATGAAGTAAATAAATTTGTAAATTCTGATATTTTTGCTTTAGCTAAATTTACATTATTATTTGTACTAGCAATTACAGCTCCATTTGCTGCTGGTCCTGTAGATGCTCCTAAAATAGCAGGAGCTGCCATTATAACATATCTTAAAATCTCTGTTATAGGTTTTATAGCATTTGTTATTACTTTTATATTTTCTATAGGGTTAGGTATATTTGGTATATCTGCTTTACTTGATATTGCTCCTATTTTTTCTTCTAAACTTGTCATTACTCCTAATCCTTCTTGTGCTATTTCATCTACATCATCTAATATCTTTTTTAATTCTTCAGCTTTTTCTTTCATCTTATTTTTACCTTCTACACTACAAGAATTTTTATTTATATCTGCAGTTAATGCTTTTATAATTGTATCAGGAGAAAGTAATTCATCTTTTAATGACATTATCTTTTTTTTCCCTTCTGTTATAACTTTCTTTTTAACGTCAGTTATTACTCTACGTATACTAGTTGTTATATTATTTCTTACAGCTTGTGATGACATATTATACTAATTTTGTGTTTTGACTTAATATATCATTTAAATTGTTTCTTACAGCATCAATTTCTTCTTGTAAGCATATATAAATAGACCCATTAAGTGGATTCATTCCTGTGGGAGTTCCTGCTGCTGTTGTTATATGAGCTATATTATAACATACATCTATTGACATCATATCAAATAAATCTAATATTTGAGTTAATAATGATTGTAATTCATGTCCTAAAACTGCAGGTTCTGTTGGTAATTCTCCTGTTCTTAAATTATTTAAACCTAAATATATATTAGGAGCATTAATTATAAATTTAGTATCTTCTGAATTGTCAGTGTCAAAATGAAAATTTCCATTAGTTGAAAAACCTATAGCTTTATCTGAATATAAAAGTATAGCCTCTTTTTTAGCATTAAATACTAATCTATCCGAGTTTATTATTACTTGGTTTCCTTGAAATGTGTTTGGTGATTCAGGTATAAAATTCATTTTATTCTTCTAATAATAATTGATTTGCTGTTGATATTTTATGTGTAAAATTATTTATATAAAAAGTTTTTTCATCTTCATAAGCTTTATGTATTTTAGGATCTGTAGATGATACTGAGTTTGTTTTATAATTATCTCCTTTTATATAAGAAATATGAATCCAAGAAAAAGGAATATTTTCCGACTCCGAAGGTAAATATATACCTCTTTCTGGATATTCCCAAATTAATTGGTGATATTCAGGTAAATTAAATCTACACCAATTAAATAATTTTGATGATGGTTCATTATTTGTAAGAACTATATCTGCTGCATACCCAAATATATGTTGGCTATTTTCTACTCCTTTTAAAATTTTATTTACTTCTTTATTTCTATAAACTGATGTTAATGCTATGTTATCTCTTCCAAATGCTGTAGTTATAGGGTTTATACAATATTTAAATAATCTATGTAGACTAAGTTTTATATTATCAGATGATAAATCCTCCTTTCCCCCCACTCTATCAGATCCAGGAATATTATCTATTAAATTCATTTGTGCTATTTTAGAATAAACAATATCTTTATATTGATAATAAAGAGGGGGAGTATTTCCTTTTAAAGTTTTCATATTTTATGTGTTAATATCTCCCATTTTCATTTCTAATTCTGCTGGGGATTCAAAATTAAAATTAAAAATTTGCATAACTTTATTATCTCTATAATGCATATGTTTTATAGTTTGTTCTTCTGTTTCAGCTATATCATAAAAAGCATAATGACTTAGATTTACATTTTTTAAATTATGTAATTCTTGTAAATTTTTAGAAGGTATTCTTAAAGGAGCTTTAAAAATAATATCTTCTTTAGTATTTAAATATAATGGTTTATCTGATATGTTTAATTCTCTTTTTTTCATTATAACATATGTCTATAAGAGGGGAGATTATTTTTTGGATATACTCCTGCTTTTTGAAAATTAGTTATTTGTTGATTTGAACATAAGTAAATACTTGAATCATCTCCATTTATATCTTCTAAAAGATGTTCAAAACCGGATTTTAAAGTGTCGTTTATTTGGCCATTTCTTATAATAGTAATAGGATTTCCTGATTCTCCTTCATTACTCCAATTATTAGATATATGAGAACCACTTATAGTTGATCCAAACCTTATTGATTGTCCATATCTTCCTTCTAACATTATGTCTCCTAAATAAGGTTGTAAAGGTCTTACATTTTCTATTTCTTTAAAATAATCTAAACCTGTTTCTACTTGAGCATCTAATTCTTTATCTGTAATTTGATTAGCTAAAGCATTATGATTAGTACCTCCATAAATATTAATAGGAGGTAAATAATAACTCATTGGAGCTCCTGTTTCATTATATGAGTCTTTAGGTCCTCCTAATACATGTACTATTTCATTTACAGCCGGATATTGAGATATATTTCTAATTAAAGGTCTTGCTAAAGGAAGATTATTTGTTTTAAGTGTAATATTATCTTTTAAAGGGGTTTCGTCATCTATAGATGTATATCTTATACTACCTATTATATGAGAAGATCCTGACATTATTACTTCATGAACCCTTACTATTTGGATATTAGTGAACATCTGGTAATTCTTTTGGTTTTTCTACTGTTTTAGATATTTCTTCTGCAACGTCCATTAACTGGCTCATTTCTTCTTCAGTTAATAATCCCCCATCACCACTTGAAGATGTACTTGTAGATAAACGTTGTACAATAGCGGCCATTTTTATTAATTGATCGTCATTTTTAACACTTATTTCCATATATTCTTTAATCAAAGGAACTACAACTGTAGCGT
>Ga0209337_1004174_pt1 | contig 10042 bp, 6 predicted proteins | sample LinPmetageLP53_FD_184044 | JGI IMG/M metagenome (GOLD analysis project Ga0209337, IMG submission 184044) | Marine viral communities from the Pacific Ocean - LP-53 (SPAdes) (version 2) | ecosystem: Environmental > Aquatic > Marine > Oceanic | place: Pacific Ocean | collected 2010-02-08 | reverse complement strand
TGAGGAATACAGTGTTCGGTCTTTACCCCTTCTTTCATTGTTAATAATATATCACCACTTATACTAATACGAGCTTCGTCTTTTGTATTGTCTTCTGTATGATGAAGCATACCGCTCGGAAAGATAAGAAGATCTCCTGTCTTAACAGGGTACACATAACTAGCAAAATTTAATTGATTCCAATTAGATATATAATTTTCTGTTGGTGGAATAAATAAACCTGTTTGTTGTGCTAATTCTTTTTCAAATTTTATATTACCCATCTCATCATTGCGTACATAATAAACAAAACTAAAATGACTTGCTGTATGTTTATGACTAGCAATATGTTGACCTTTTACAGTGTAGGTAGCCCATGCTTTCGTTATATGTGCCTCTAGTTTTTCTCTATTATATCCTTTAGCTTGTATAAATTCACTAATACCTGTTGCTATTTTTTTAAAGACAGAAGAATAATTTTTATCTCTATGTAAATCATCTTTAGCATCGTCTAAGTCAGGTAGTTTAGTGTTACCTGTAACATCTGTTGTTGCAGCTGTTGCACCTGGTTTTTCTTTAACAAACTTTTCTATGTGAGGGATAACAGATCTTTCTTCGCCTACATCTTTATAATAAACTGTTTCACCAAAAAACGTATTAACTCTAGCTTCTTTCTCCATATGATACCTCCAAGTATTCTATTTTAGTTACCCAACCTTTAGGAATTGCGATGGCTCCTCCACCATGATTGTCGTCTTTGTCCATGCACCACGAACGCATAACGACAACTTTAGTATCATTATTAACCATTAACCAACCAACTTCTTGACATTCAGCCAAAGGAGCTTCTATGATTTCTTTTGCTGATAACCAACCAGTCTCTGTATCACGGGCGTCGAGCCACGTCACACGGACCATTGGAACTTTCTTAATATCTACCTTCATATCTGAATTTCTCATTGCACATTATAATAAAAACACCTATAAATATATAATAAAATAGGTTTAATATACCAAGGTTAGCCTTCCTTGCAAAATCAGACAATATCATGAATTGCCAAGGAGTACATGTTTAAGAAGTTTTTTAGAAAAGTCAGAGAAACAGTAAAAAAAGTAGCACCAATTGCAGCCCCTCTTGCGGGAGCATATCTTGGTCCTTTATATGGTGCAGGTATTGGAGCATTACTCGGACAATACGGTGGAACTAAAGGAGCACTTCAAGGTGCCATAGGAGGTGGTCTTGGTGGATTATTAGGTAATTATGGTACAAATCAATCATTACTTTCAGGCGGTGGATTTAGAACAGGTAACATGGGTTTAAGAGAAGTAGCTGCTAATTTAATAAAAGGAAAACAACTTCAAGACACAGAATCACTACAACAACTAGCAAGTAAAGGAATAGAAAATAGATCTGGTGGAATAGTAAATGCTCTGGGTTTATTAAAAAATCCATATGTTGCTGGAGGTTTATTATCAGCGGCAGCTGGTTTAATGAATAAAAAAGATGACGATCCCGAAAGAGAAGAAATAGAAGTAGGTAGCCAAGGACAACTTGGTGACATGAGAGTAGCAGACATAGAGTATTTGCCTGCAATGGCACCGATGTCTCCTGCTAATTATGCAGGTTATGCAAACGGTGGTATAGTTGCTTTAGCAAAAGGCGGCACACCTCCAAAAAATGTAGATGACTTTCCACGTAAGAATGGTAATATAGCTGGACCAGGAACGATGACATCAGACGACATTCCTGCAATGTTAAGTGACGGCGAGTTTGTTACTAAAGCGGTAAGTGTTATTGGTGCGGGTGTCCGTGAAGGAGCAGACACTATAGAAGAAGCTAGAGAGATGGGTTCTGATTTCTTTTATCAACAACAAAATGAATTAGCAGAATTAGGAGAGAGATTAGTCAATGGCAACTGATACAATGATACAAGAACAAAGGCAGGCGCCCTTCATTGAAAAGCGTTCAGAACAATTATTATCATCCGTATTTGGTGATCCTAATGCTGTACAGTCACCAGGTGAAAGTGATTCAGCGTTTCAATATCGTAAGTTTGGATTATCAGGTGTACAAAATCCAGTTCCAGGGCAACAATTAGCGGGGTTCACGGCTCCCCAAACACAAGCCTTTAATATGGCTCAACAAGGTATAGGCGGTTATGGAAATGAACTAGCAAAAGCTGGTACAATGACAGACATGGGCGGTATTACAAGTGCCTTAGCAGGACAATCAATAGCTGGAGGTATGGATAAATTTGATCCATCAAGTATGGTGGATCCATATATGAATCAATATAATGATTTTGTGACAGCGGAAATACAAAAACAAGGTGACATAGCTAAAAATAAATTAGCAGGACAAGCGGTAAAAGGCGGTGTCTTTGGAGGTTCTAGGTACGGTGTACAACAAGCAGAATTAGATAAAGGAATTGCATCTCAAATAGGTATGCAGTCAGCAAAGAATTTTGAAAATGCATTGAAAGCATCTATGGGTGCTTTTGAATCAGGAGAGAGAAGAGATCTTATGGGAGGTCAACAATTAGGTAATCTTGCTAAAACGCAAGGTCAGTTAGGAGCATTACAAGGAGGTCTTGGACAATTAGAACAAAGTTTACTTGGACAAGATGTTAAAGGATTGCTTGGTATTGGTGGTATGCAACAACAAATGGGTCAAGCAGGATTTGATATTGCAAGGAAAAATCAAATGGAAGCACAACAAGAACCGTTTAAACGAGTTGGTTTTGCAAGTGACATCTTACGTGGTGTCCCTAGTTCTGGTACTACATATACACAGCAACCAGCAACAAATCCATTACTGCAATATGCAGGCCTAGGAATTGCAGGACTAAGTGGCTTAGGGGCATTTGGTGAAGCGTTCCCTAATAACCCAATGTCTCAATTTTTAAATCCGAGTTAATAATGGCTGAACCCTTTTCAATAGACAACTTACTTAACGATCTTCGAGCAGAGAAAGATATTTATAATCTTCCAACCTCTAAGCAAATATATTCTGATGGTAGTGATTTAGGCACGGGTCAATCTTCAGGCGCACCTCAAGATACAATGAATATTAATGAACAAGTAGAAGTACAGGATAATGGTATTACAGGAATAGCAGATGTTGATGTATTAGAAAAGTACCCTGAACTAAAAGGTAAACTATATAAAAGTAACGCTGATACAAGACTAGATATTTTATCTAATGCAGCGCAAGAAAAAAATAATTTATTAGCGGCTGCACAAATAAAAAATGATCCAACAAAATTAACTGAAGCAAAAAGTCAAGCAAGAACCGATATAGACGCTTTTGTTAAAAAATATGAATCAACACCTTCTAGAGACTTAAATGCTATTAAATCTTTTTATGATGAGTCAGAAAAAGAATTAGATGCTTTATACAAAGAAGACGATATGTCTTTTGAAAAAAAACTAGCTCTTGCAAAATTTGGTTTAGACTTAGCGGGTGGAACATCCTGGAATGGAAGAGCTCTTCCTATTTTATCAGAAGCAGGGCAAAGTTTAATTGAAAACTTAGGTGCAATTAATGCACAGAAAAAAGCTAACGCAAAAGAAAAACGTTTAGCAACGGCTACACTTAAAAGAGAAGAGGGTAAAACATTATTAGATGCAGCTCAACAAAATGCAGCGGAAGCTAGAACTATTGAATGGGATGTATTAAAAACAGGTTTAACTGTTTCCTCTGAGTATGATTCGTTAATAAGTACTAATGAAGCTAACGATAGAAAAATATACAACGAAGGACTACAAAAACAAATTAGTGATAATTTTGATATTTTTAAAACATACGTAGAAGAAAAATATCCAGATGGTGAGGTAGGAGTAACACAATTTATTTCTCAAGAATCAGGACAAGTAACAATGCCTCGTATGGGAATTAAAAATGCTAAGGGAGAAGTATTTGTACAAGCAGATTTAAATATTCATCCTGGATTAGTCGATGCTAACGGACAACCACTTATGGTTAATGCAGATTTATACGCTGACATGTCAATTGATGGTGGTGGTATAACATTTTCTTCTGGAGGTATGATGCCAGGAGGGGAAGGATTAAAAGGTGGTGTAAAAGATTTAAGTAAATTTTTTGAATCACAAAGTAATCTTAATCAAACAGCTGCTGTTTTATATGGTCTAGGAAGCATGAGACAGAATATATTTGATGATGGCACAAGAGTTGGTTGGGCTGGTGGAGCACGAAGTGTATTTCAAGAATCATGGAGAAATGCGACAAACGTATGGCAAATGATTACAGGGAAAGGAAAAAGTTATGCAAGTAATAATCCTAACAGCCCTGAATATTGGAATGGCGGAGAAGAAAGATATTATGTAACTGATTTGTTAGACGATAAATTTGGAACTATTACGTCTGAAGATGAAAATGGTCAACCTATTACAACAAGTATTTTATCGGACACACAAAAAAAAGGTTTAAAGGATGCTATTACTCAAGGAACTATAATGATGAATGAAGACTATGACAGTTTTCAAGCAGCATTAGCTGCAGGAGATAAAGAATTTCAATTAGGTGATGGCAGTATGATGGACACAGAACAAGGTGAGAGTATATTCACAAAAGACTTTTATGATCCTGCAATTCCTAAAATGCAGGTACGGGCTCAATCTTTAATTTATGCGTTAGCTCGTTCTCGTAAATCATCAGGAAGACTAAACAAAGATGATATTGAACGTGCATCTTTAACATTAAATTTATACGGTAAATCGGATAAAGGTATTGATGCGTCACTAGAGGTTGTGCAAGTAGAACTACAAACATATTTACGAGATGAAATATCTAAATTAAAACAAGGTTTTTTTAATCCTGATGATAGGTCAGGAAGAAATGCTTTTGTTGGCTGGGCTACAGACTGGATAGATAGAGGTAATTTTATACCATCGTATTTAGAAGATTGGGTAGTAGAGTATTTACCTGAATCTTATCAGAAAAAAGCAAAATTTAGAGCTTTTGATGATACTGGTATTATGACATCAGGAAGCTTTAAAGAATATGACTCTGGTATGAATATATCAGGATCAGTAGTAACAGAGGAAATAAAGTAATGGCTGAAGTTAAATTTAGATTAAACGAAGAGTTTACAAAAGGTTTAGGTTTTAATGAGCCATTTGATTTTATGATTGAAGAAACAATTAAAGGACCTGATGGTAAAAACTACAATATAAATAATTCTGAATTTCCTCGTAATGCGACAGAAAAACAAATGATTATGTCGGAGATATTTAAACGTGGAAATAAAATACAACAAAATACAGGAGCTTTTCCAACAGGAGCTATGGAGTTTTTAGGAACACATTCTAGTGGTGGTCAATCAGGTCAAGCTAAAGCGGAAATACAAAAAGTTTTAGAGACAACGGAAAGAATGTATGAAGATCCTATCGGAACTAAATCTGCTTTGATGAAATTTGAAGGACAAAAAACACCTTACAAAACAACAATGGTAGAAGACCCTTTAAAAAATATTGCAATGCTTCCTATTAATACAGCTATGGCTGTTCAAAATTGGATAGCAGGAGATGAAGAAGGAGGATTGCCTCAGAACGTTGATAACATTGTGCAAGACGCAATTACTTTTGCAAAAAGAAGATTACCCACAGATCTGCAGCAAACAGGAAGAATGGGAACAATTATTGCTGCTGATGTAGGATTAATGATGGCTTTAAAAAAAGCAGGAGCTACAAATGCGTGGTCACCAGCGTATCATAATTTTTTAAATAAAAAAGTTATTGATGGATTAAACAAAGTACAAGGCTCAGGAATAGTTGGAACTTCAGCTACAGTAGGTGGTGTTAGTGGTGCAGCAAGTGCAGCGTATGATATGACATACAGTTGGCTAAACAGAATGTACCGTGATGCTAATCCTGTTAAATTTGAAACAAAAGAAAACGGTGAATTTAAATTAGATAAAAAAGGAAATAAAATTCCAATGCAACCTCCTATTACAGAAGATGTTTTAGCAGCTTTACAAACGGCACAGTATGAAGCATTATTTTCAGGTGGAGCAACTGCTGCTATAGGTATGGGCGGCAAGGTATGGAAAAACTTTGTAAGTAAAGGAACAGGAGTTAATCCTAGTGAAAAAAGTGCACAGGAAATAGGAGAACTTGCTCAACAATATAATGTACCAATGTCTATTATTGCAGCGACACCTAGTGAAGCGGTAAAAGGTTACGCAAGAATTATTGGTATCTTTCCGTTTGTTGGTGGACCACTTCGTCAGTCACAAGATGCGTCTAAAATGGCAATCAACAGAGAATTAGAAAAAACATTTTTAGAATTAGCTCCTTATCAAAAAACTATGGATACTACACAAGGACTTAGTACAGAAGCATATAATGCTTTAAAACAAAACTTTGAAAACTTTTCAGGAATGAAAGCAATTAAATACGAAGCTTATGATGATATAGCAGAACAAATAACGGAGCCTTTTATTCCAACATCAAGACTTAAAGACTATATTTCTTCAATCACGGGTCAAAAAAGAACAGGCGTTCCTCTTCAAAACAGTGTTGATGTAGGTGACGGAAGATATGTACGTTCTGTAAAAGAAGCATTTGATGGTTTTGGTATAGATGATTCAGCAACAGCAATGGAGGCTATTAAAGTATTAGGACAACTTCCTGATTATTTAACAGCTTCTGACTTTAGAGAGTTACAGTTTTTAATTAACGGTAAAATAAATAAACTTAACACAGCTACAGGCGGTGTAACACAGGGATCACAAGACGCTGTTAGTAAAATGTTATCTAGTGCGTCAAAAAATTTAAGATCTGATCTGGACGATACCATGAGTTGGAAACCAATGTCAGGTAAAAATCAAATTTTAGCAGAGGTTGGTAAAGAAAGATTAACAGATGCTAATGGATTTTTCTTTGCTAACAAGAATGATTTTGCTTCTATCTTTGAAGGTGCAGGTACAACAAGAGTAGGAAAGTTGGTAGAAACAAAAGTTGATCAAAGAATGTTTCAACAAGGTGCTCCCAAAGCTCCTGGAGAATTTCAAATTGATGAAATTTTTGATGAGATTATGAACAGTGATGTTATTCAAACAAGTCTTTTAGCTCAAGAAGAAATGTATAGACAATTTGGTCCGAAAGCTTTTAAAAATTTAACAAGAGGTTGGTTGGATAAACAAATTTCTAAAAACGTAACTGTTTACAACATCCCTACTATTCAACAAAAAAATTTAAATTTAGTTGAAGGAGCAACTGAAGACGTTATTACAAAAAAAAGAATGTCTGGCGCAACTGGAGCTTTATTTGAAGCTCAGTCAGGAACATCTGCAGGCATACCTTTGATTAATGTAGAAGGTTTACGTGCAGCATTAGGTTTAACAAAAAACATTCCTAACATAGGAGGGATGGAAGCTCGATCTACTTCTTTAGCTATGGAAAACATGTTTAAACTAATGGGTCCAGAAGGAAAAGAAGCTTATAAAAAAATAGATGACTTATTAACTCTTGCGGAAAGAACGCAAAGTTTTGATGTTGCGGATGTATCATCATTCATTCAACGTCGTGGTGTACTTGGTGGCGCTAAAGCAGCAGCTGGTGCATTTACGTTTGGTATGGGTATTGCAAATCCAATCAGTGCCCTCGGCACAGTATTACTTGCTAGAGGAATGTCAAAATATTTAACAAGCCCTAAAGCATACAAAAATTTAATGACAGGATTGGATGACAGTGTTAGCCCAGCTCTTCGTCGTAATGCAATCTTTGAAGTAGTTCGATTAATAGACGATGAAGTAGGATTTGATAGCACTAAAGGTCAAGTGTCCACGTCTCCTATTAGAGTAGGAGATTCAGAAGATCAATACATTGTAAGAGATGCTCCTGAAGGAGAAGGTGCGAGAAGAGATGCTAAGAAAAAAATACTAGGAGTAGAAGAATACTATGGTAAAAAATTAGATGCTCTTTCTGTTCCTGAAGTATTAGATTATTTTGTTCACAACACAAACTTACTACAAAACAAAGCTCATGCTTCTACAGTGAAGTTAGGTATTGATCCTCAAACAGGAGAAGTAGTAACATTATCTAAAGGTGGTGGACAAGGAGGAACAAATTTTGACAATCAACAACAGATGTTAAAAAACATAGACCCTACTAAAAAATTAGCAACAGATGTATTTGGTTCTGATGGCAACTTAGTAAGTGATTATGCAAAAGAAAAAGTAGCTATAGATAACTTAAAAAGTATGCAGGGTGGATTAAAAGGACAAACAGGTATTGTTACTGAAAACCCAGGGTATCGTAGATTCAATCCAAGAGGACAAAATCAAATTAAAATGAAAGAAACGTATACTCCAACAAATCAACCAAATCCTTTCTTACAAGGAATGGGTAAGGCATTTAATTTTATGACGGGTAATACTCCTAATCAAATTGCTAACACAAAGGCTATGCAGAACAGTGCAATTAATCCTTACTTACCTAGCACGTTAGCTAAAAAAGGAATGAATGCAGGTAAAAATGTAATAGGAGGTTTATTTAATAATGCATTAAATGCTAATAAATTAAATCAGGCACAGAGACAAGCACTTGCAAGCGGTAATCTTGATGCAGCGCTCGCTGCCCGTGGCACACAAAGATTTAATAAAGGCGGGATAGCAAATATTAAAAGAAAGGTATTATAATGTCACACGCACCATGGCATAGTGGAGGAACATATACAGGAGCCAATAAAGACTTTGATGTAAACAAAGGATACACAGGCTCTGGTTCACAATCTGGTAATAATGATGATTATACGGGACAGGCCATTATAGATGATATTGACCAAGCACAAGGTGGTTTAGATATAGATAATTTAGTCGCTAATAAAGATAAATATCAATACTTATATCTGGATCCTAACGATCCTAGAAACGAATATCAAAAAATGATGAATGCTCTTAAAACAGGGGGCACCTATACTTCTCCAGGAGGAATCATTCCTAACAACTTGATGGGATTACCTCAAGGAATAAATCAAGGACAACAAATAGGTGGTATGTCAGTAACAGGGAATGAATTTACTCAAGATGCTTACAAAGACAAGTTTCCTAATCCTTTAATTAAAATAGCTCAAGGTATTGGAGACGTATACGAAACATTTTCTCCAACAGCTCAAATTATGAAAGGATTTAATAAAGCAAAAACAGGAATTCAAAATTTACTTTCAGGAGATGATAATCAACCAACAGATAAAACATCTTCGTATTTAAATACTTCTCCTATTGTACACCCAAACATGAACGATGTTGCAGGACTTCCTCAAGCACCTACAGTGGAAGAAGTGTCAACTAATTTTGCTCTTAACGGTCCAGGAGCTAACTTTCAAGAAAATTTACTAGAAGAGGTACAAACATTAAAACAAGGTGGAATTGTTCACGCAGCAGACGGTGTGTTTGCTGAATCAGAGACAATAAAGATGCCGTTAACATTACCAGAAATAAAACAAGCGAGAAAAAAAATGGAAGAAGGTTTTCAATATGACATTGAAGTAGATGGTAGAAATCAATCTTTTAATTTTGATGAACAGCTTGGTCCTTCAGGTATTGAAACACTAAGGGAAAGAGAAAGTATTACTCCTTTTGATACAGGATTAAATATGTATGGTGCTGGTCAATTTGCTGAAGGTAATACACCTGAAGCTAGACAAGCGTTGGAAGTATTAAAAAGCATAGATCCTAGTCAACCTGGAAACTTTCATATGCAAGGCGGCACAGCATTAAATTACAAAGCTAATGGTGGTTATATGAATTCTTTTCCTAATCAAAATCCTGCTGAATCATTAACAGCAAGTGATAACATTGATGAACGTATTATGAAAAATTTACAATTTGAAAAAATGGCACCTGGAATGATGGGCTATAATACAGGGGGAATGGTAGAACCTATGGAACCTGACTACTCAACAGGTTTTTAATGGATAGAGATTTTAATCTAAGGAACGCAGTTTGGTTTGCAATGATTTTAGTAAGTGCTGGCAGCGTGTATGGCATGATGTCACAAAAAGTAGCAGCAATTGAGACAAAGCAATCGCAATTAGAAA
>Ga0209337_1004172_pt1 | contig 10044 bp, 9 predicted proteins | sample LinPmetageLP53_FD_184044 | JGI IMG/M metagenome (GOLD analysis project Ga0209337, IMG submission 184044) | Marine viral communities from the Pacific Ocean - LP-53 (SPAdes) (version 2) | ecosystem: Environmental > Aquatic > Marine > Oceanic | place: Pacific Ocean | collected 2010-02-08 | reverse complement strand
TCTCATGGACATCAGCTTCTTTCACAGCTAACGGTTGTTTAATTTTTAATGATACTGCATCTGGTGATCCAGGATGTTGTGTTATAGCATTTGGTGGAGACAAAACCGTTACAAGTGGAACTTTCACAATTGAATTTCCAGCAGCCACTGCAGGTAATGCAATTATTGGTATAGCATAAGGAGTAATTCCTTATGACTATTAGGACCTTCACAGTAACAGTAAGTAATCCTGGCTCCGGTAACAGATATTATATAGATGGAGTTTTACAAGAAACTGTAAACCTTGCAGAAGGTTTTACATATAAATTTGATCAATCCGCTGGTTCTAATGGTGGACACCCTTTTAAATTTTCTACAACAAGTAATGGAACTCATGGAGGAGGATCCGAATATACAACAGGTGTAACTTACAATGGCACACCTGGAAATCCTGGAGCCTACACACAAATAGTAGTTGCAGCTAGTGCACCACAACTTTATTATTATTGTCAATATCACTCAGGAATGGGTGGACAAGCAAATACCGTGGACTCTGATACTTGGGGAGTTTTACAATGGGGACAAAATCAATGGGGCGATCAAGAAGCCGTTGATGTAACCCTTACAGGACAATCTTTAACAACAGCACTCGGAACAGTTATACCTTTCAATGAATTAGGTTGGGGATCTGATACATGGGGAACAGAAAACTGGGGCCAGTCAGGTCTTACAGTTCCAATTACTGGAGTTTCAGCAACAACAGCAGTAGGAGCATTAAGTATAATTACTAAACCTGGTTGGGGAACTTTAAATTGGGGAGAAAATGGTTGGGGTAGCGTTGAATCAGCTACAGAAACTTTAACAGGACTTTCAGCAACAGCTGCAGTTGGTGCAATTGCACCGGCAGATGTAATGGGATTAACAGGAATTTCAGCAACAAGTGCTTTTGGTGCTTTGTCTCCTACAATAGATAATACAACTACATTAACAGGTGTCGCAGCGACATCTGCAGTGGGTGCAATTATTATTGGAGAAGGTGTTCCTTTAACAGGACTTGGAGCAACAGCAGCAGTAGGCGCTCCTTCTGTTTTAATTGGTTTTGGAACAGTGTTAACAGGCGTTGCAGCAACAAGTGCTTTTGGTGCTCTAACCGTTACATCTAATCCAACAATTCAACCTGTTGGAGTTTCAGCAACTTCCGCAGTGGGAGCAATTACTCCATCAGATCAAACAATGGGATTAACAGGAGTTTCAGCAACTTCCGCAGTAGGAGCAATTTCTCCAGCTGATGTAATGGGAGTGACTGGAGTGTCAGCAACTGTTACACTTTCTCCTGTTGGCGTAGCACCTATAGGATGGGGACGTGTTACAGCTAATCAAACAGGGAATTGGGTTAGAAATACTACCTAATGTATGTTGACAATATGGACAAAACAAAATATAAAAACCAAAGATTAAGATCTAATTAGGAGAATAAAATTTTATGACATCATCTTACACACCTCTCGGCGTAGAGAAAATGGTAACTGGCGAAAATGCTGGTACATGGGGAACAAAAACAAATACAAATTTACAACTTATAGAACAAATTTCAGGTGGCTATGTTACACAAGCTATAGCGGGATCGGGAACTGCATCACCATCAACATTTGCTAAAGCAGATGGAGCATTAGGTGCTGTTGTTGCTACTAGAGTTATAGAATTTACAGGTGCTCTTACAGGATCACGAATTATTACTTTCCCAGTTCTTACAGAAAATTTTTACATAATTAAAAACTCAACGACAGGTGCAGAGACACTTCAATTAAAAGCAGCAACAGGTTCTGGTGCAACTGTTACTTGGGCGACTACAGATAAAGGTTGGAAGATTGTTTATTTTGATGGTGTAGCAACAAACACTGGTGTTCATGATATTCTTAGTGAAGTCTCAAACATTCAATTAACTAACCAAAACGAATTAAGATTAGGAGATGCTGATAACTCTGCTTATGCAGCACTAAAAGCCGCTGCTACAACTACTTCTTATACATTAACAATGCCAGCAGCAGTCGGAGCTTCAGGAACGGCTTTAGTAACAACAGATGGCTCAGGAACTTTAGGGTTTACAGCAACATCAACTTTTGGTATAACAACAGGAAAAGCTATTGCAATGGCAATGATTTTCGGATAAAAAACAATTAAAGGAAATAAAAAATTATGGCAAATCCAAATATAGTAGCAGTAACAAATATTCTCGGTGGTAACCTTGGTTGGAACTTATCAGCTACAACAACTGCAACTTTAATGGAAGTTGCTTCAGAAAAAATTGTAAAAATAAACAGAATCACAGTAGCTAATGTTGATACTTCATCAGCAGCAAATGTATTTTTATTTGTTGATGGTTTAACAACAGCAGGTGCAGATGGAATTTCACCAACAGGAGCAAGTGCAACTGTATATTTAGCAAAAGAAATTGCAGTACCCGCTGACTCAACGTTAGTGTTGGTAAATACTCCTATCTATTTAATGGAAGGTGATTTATTAAAAGGTGGAGCTAGTGCCGCGGGTGATCTAGATTTATTTATTTCATACGAAGTATTAGACGACGCTTAGGAAGGTAATTAGCTATGGCAAATGGCGGAATTATTGGACCAGTTAACACAGTAACATCTGGAACTCCCGGTAGAGCAGCAACAATTACAAGAATAACATCAAGTGGTTCGCATACAATGCAACCGGCTACAACTAAAGCTGTCATTACTATGGTAGCAGGTGGTGGAAGTGGTGGAAATGCACCAGCAGAAGGTGCTGGTGGTGGTGGAGCTGGCGGAGTTTTAAGACAAGAATGTATTTCAGTAACAGGTGGAGCACCTTATACAGTAACAATTGGAGGAGGAGCGGCATCAAATCCAAGTGTAGCTATTCCTTCCCCTGATGGTAATAAAGGATCAAATACTTCAATGCCTGGTATTCCAGGAACTACTACTGCAGTAGGTGGTGGTTTTGGTAGAGGTAGTGGACCTCCAACAGGTACACCAGGTGGACCAGGTGGTTCAGGTGGTGGTTCATCTAGAGATGCTTATATTGGTTGGCAATGTAGATCTGCAAGTACTGTGAATCAGGGTAATCCTGGTGCTAATGGTGGACAGGGTTCTTTTGGTGCTGCTAATGGAAACATTGCTGGATCAGGTGGTGGTGGTGCTTCTGAATCAGGACATGGTCAAGGAAACGTGACAGGAGATTATAATAGACCAGGAAATTTAGGTTCTACTCTTCCAATGTTTGGAGGTACTGCGATACGTGGTGGTGCTGCTGGTGCGGGTGGTGATGGTAAAGATTTAATAAGTGATTATCCAGGAACACCTCTGGCTAATTCTATAGTTGGTGGCGGTGGTGGAGGTGGTACAATTGCATATTATGTTGGGACTCCTTATGGTGGACGTGGTGGTTATGGTGGTGGTGGACTTGGAGGTCAAGGTAATCCTGGAGGTGGACCAGCAGGAGGTGCAGCTACAGCTAATCAAGGTGGTGGCGGTGGTGGAGTTGGTGTAGGTATTCCAGGATCACATAAAGGTGGAGCCGGTAGTGGTGGTGCTGTTTTTATAAATGAAGTTGGCGCTGGAGCAAGTGCATCAACTGCTCCTGGTATGTGGGAAATGGAAACAGTTTTTGATTTTGTTAAATCAGGTTGCTGGACAGGTTTTAGTGCAGGAGCAGTAGTAGATTATTTAGTAGTAGCTGGCGGTGGTGGCGGTGGTTATGATGCTGGCGGTGGTGGCGGCGGTGGAGGTTGGAGAGGAGCAAGTAGTCTTGCAACTAGTCCAGGAGCATATTCAATAACAGTTGGAGCTGGGGGAGCTGGTGGTGCATCAGGATCAGCTGGTGGTAAAAATGGTGCTAATTCAATTTTTTCATCAATAACATCTACTGGTGGTGGCGGCGGTGGAACTTCTAGTACACCCACAGGAACTCCTATAAGTCCACAGTATAATGGTGCGCCTGGTGGTTCAGGTGGTGGCGGAAGAGCTAACGTAGCTGGTACAGGTGGTTCAGGTACATGTGGTCAAGGTTTTGCTGGAGGAAATACTACATCAGGCGGTGGTCAAATGGGTGGCGGCGGCGGTGGAGCTGGTGAAGCAGGAAAAATTAATGGCTCAGGAACGAATGCAAATATTGGAGCTGTTGGAGCTGGTGGTAGAGGATTAGGAAGTGAAATAGGAGGTGAATATAAAACTTATGCTGGGGGTGGCGGTGGTGGTGGTAACTGTGGAGCCGGTGGAATGTTTGGCGGAAAAGGCGGCGGTGGTCCTGGTGGTGGTACTCTTTTTCCTGGAGTTGGAGTTGGATCAGCTGGACACACAAATACTGGTGGTGGTGGCGGAGGTTCAGGTTGTGGTCCTTCTCCTATTTCTGGTGGAGCTGGTGGATCAGGAGTTGTAATTGTTAAATCTTTAACTGCTATGTCTTCTAGTAATCCACAATGTGCACCCGTAGTTTATAATGGATCTCATTACGTAGCAAATTTTAAAGCATCAGCAACTTTAACAGTAGGGTCTGCACCTACACAACTAGCAGCAGATTATCTAGTTGTAGGTGGTGGTGGAGCCGGTGGTTATGATGCTGGCGGTGGTGGTGGAGCTGGTGGATATAAAACTTCTTTTCCAGGTGGAACAAAAACAAATTTAAATACAGGTGTAACTCATATTATAGTTGGAACTGGAGCATCGGCTAATGGACCGGCTCAGCAGTCTAATCCAGCTAATGTAGTTATAGGAAATAGTGGAACTAAAAGTGAATTTAATCAAATAATAGCATGTGGTGGTGGTTCAGGTGGAGCTAAAACGACATCCGCTCCTAGCAGCATATACGCATATGCCGGTAGAGGAATACCCGGAGCTTCAGGTGGTGGAGGTGGTGGACAACCTACTCCTTCAGGAACAGCAGTTGGTGGTGACGCAATTAATGGTCAAGGACATTGGGGTGGTAAAGGAAATTATATTTGTAGTGGTGGCGGTGCACTTTCTCCATGGGTGCCAGGAGTTTATGCAGGTGGTGGTGGTGGTGGAGCTGGTGCAGTAGGTTTTTGGGGAAATTACTCACCCGCTGGTGGTACTGGTGGAGCAGGTTTAGCAAATAGTATTTCAGGAGCTTCGGTATCTTATGCTGGTGGCGGTGGCGGTGGACCAGGCGGAGCAGGTGGAGCAGGTGGCGGTGGTGGCGGCGCGAGTGATCCCGGAACAGCTAATACAGGTGGTGGTGGAGCAGGGGGAAGTGCTTCAAGTGTTTCTGGAGCAGGTGGATCTGGTGTAGTTATTATTAGAACTCCTGGACCAAGTGGACCTACTATTTCAGTAGCCCCTGGAACTAATACAAAATCAACGTCTCCTGGCCCTGATGGAGCAGCAACGATATCAACTTTTAACGTAACCGGAACATTGACAATAAGTTAAAATTAAAATATAAATTAAAAATTAAGGAGATCAATAATATGGCACATTTCGCAGAATTAGATGACAATAACGCAGTAATACAAGTGGTTGTTGTTGGTAACGATGTTACAACAGCAGCAGGTCCATTAGGAGAAAATGACATGCATGTTGATGGTGAAACATGGTGTGTTGATTTTTTTAAAACACCTAACTGGAAACAAACTTCTTACAACAATAATTTTAGAAAACAATATGCAGGTATAGGATATATATATGACTCTGCAAAAGATAAATTTTTATGTCCACAACCTTTTGCATCATGGGCATTAGATGCTGAAGATGATTGGCAAGCACCAGTAACTTTTCCAACAGTTATAGAATATGGTGACCCTGCAGAAAAATATATAATCAGTTGGGAAGAATCTAATTTACGATGGACAGCAAAAAGTCAACAAAGCCAAGAAAACCCATCAAGTAATTTTAATTGGGATGTAGCAACTCTTTCTTGGGTAGCCGCATAAATTATCCTTTACAAATATTTTAAATCATTTATATTAATTGTATAAAGACATATGCAATTAGAAAATTATTATTACTGGTTTAAAGAAGCTGTCCCTTCACATATTTGTGATGACATCGTTCGTTATGCAAAATCTATTCAAGATCAAATGGCAGTTACGGGGGGACTAGGGGATAGAAAATTAAATAAAAAAGAAATACAAGATTTAAAAAAGAAAAGAGATTCGGATATAGTTTGGTTAAATGAACGTTGGATTTATAATGCAGTCCATCCTTATATTCATCAAGCTAACAGAGATGCTAATTGGAATTTTCAATGGGATTTTAGTGAGCAATGTCAATTTACAAAATATAAAAAAGGCCAGTACTATGATTGGCATTGTGATAGTTGGGATAGACCTTATGATCAACCCAACACACAGAGTCATGGTAAACAAAGAAAGTTATCTGTTACTTTATCTTTATCTGATGACAAAGATTATACTGGCGGAGAACTAGAATTTGATATGAGAAACACCGATCCAGATAAAAAACCAAACACCCATGTATTAAAAGAAATAAGATCTAAAGGTTCGTTAGTTGTATTTCCTTCTGATGTATGGCATAGAGTAAAACCGGTTAAACGTGGTGTTAGACATAGTCTAGTAATCTGGAACGTTGGAGATCCTTTTAGATGAGTTATAAAATAATTAAAAATTTTTTAGATATAGATTTTTTTAATCAAGTTGGAAATTTAATTTTAGGTACAGATTTTCCTTGGAGAAGACAAGGGTATCGATTTAATGAGGATGGAACAGATAGCTTGTACTTTAATCATATATTTTTTAATAATATGTGTGAAAATTCTCCTGCTTACTTAAAAATTATTTTACCTATTTTACATAAATTAGATTGTATTGCACCTATTCAAATTAGAGCTAATATGTTTATTAGTAAATTATTTACTAAGTCTGGTTGGCACAGCGATTATGAAGAAAAATGTAAAACAGCTATCTTATATTTAAATACGTGTGATGGGGGTACTGAATTAAAAATTAATAATAAAATTAAATTTATAAAAGCTGAAAAAAATAAAATGTTAATTTTTGATTCATCTGTATCACATAGAGCTTTAACATCAAAAGAAGAGCCTATTAGATATATTATAAATTTTAATTATTATACAAAAGGAAAAGAATGAAAAAGAAAAAAATTAAAAAACCAAAAGAACTTACTTACCCTCAAGAATTAAAAAGAGAGGATTATTTTAAATGTCCTATATGGTATGCAGATGAACCAAAATTTGTTGATGATTTAAACAAAGCCTCTGATAAGTATATTAAAGAAGCTAAAAAAACTATCCAACCTGATATTGATAAACGTAATAAATTAAATAAAATTAAAGGTGACTTAGGAAGTGTATATCATTCATCTACTCTAATGAATGATCCAGATTTTAAAAAACTTACATCATACATAGGTGCAACTTCTAATAATTTATTAATTGAAATGGGTTTTGATATGTCTAATCATCAGTTATTTACTACAGAAATGTGGGTACAAGAATTTGCTAAAGATGGTGGAGGACACCATACTTTACACACACATTGGAATGGACATATGTCAGGTTTTTATTTTTTAAAAGCTAGTGATAAAACATCTATGCCTTTGTTTGAAGACCCAAGAGCAGGTAATGTTATGAACTTATTACCTGAATTAGATAAATCAAAAATAACTTATGCAAGTTCAGCTATTAACTATAAAGCAAAACCAGGTCGAATTATATTCTTTCCCTCATACCTGCCTCATCAATACATTATTGATATGGGTATTGAACCATTTAGATTTATACATTGGAACTGCCAAGCAATACCAAAAGGAGCATTAAATGTCGTTCAAGAAAAATAAATACCAAATATTAAGAGGGGCTATATCCCCTGAACTAGCAGAGTTTGTTTACACATATTTTTTAAATAAAAGAACAGCAGCAAAATTTTTATTTGATCAAAAATATTTATCACCGTTTAATACAGAGTACGGGGTGTGGAATGATCCACAAGTGCCCACTACTTATTCACACTATGGCGACCTAGCTATGGAAACTTTATTAAAATTATTAAATAAGAAAATGGATAATGAAACTGGACTAAAGTTAAGTCCTACTTATTCCTATGCAAGAATTTATAAAAAAGGAGATATCCTAGCAAGACATAAAGATAGATATTCATGTGAAGTATCTACTACTTTAAATCTAGGTGGTGAGTCATGGCCCATATATTTAGATCCAACAGGTAAAGAAGGTGGAGCTGGTATTAAAATTGATCTTAAACCAGGAGATATGTTAATTTATTCTGGATGCGAGTTAGAGCATTGGCGAGAAGAATTTAAAGGTAAAGATTGTGGACAAGTATTTTTACACTATAACAATACTAAAGGTAAAAACGCTAAAGCTAATCAATTTGATGGAAGACCTATGTTAGGTTTACCTCAGTATTTTAAAGACTTTACAATATCCAAAAAATAATATATAAAATAGACTTGCGGGGGGAGGACCCACCACGAAATCCCCTTGCTTTAAATCTATTGAATTACATCACAATCTGCTATACTACCTAATAAAAGGTTTTTTATATGCTACAAAAATTAGGTTTTTTACCAGGATTCAACAAACAAGTTACATCTACAGGGGCCGAGTCTCAATGGGTTGAAGGTGAGAATGTACGTTTTAGATATGGTACTCCTGAGAAAATAGGTGGCTGGGCTCAATTAGGTTCTACTAGTTTATGTGGTCCAACAAGAGCCTTACATCACATGGTTAATAAGACATCAATTAAGTATGCTGTTTTAGGAACTAACAGAATTTTATATGTATACACCGGTGGAGTTTTTTATGACATTCATCCTATCAAAACTGACTTTGGAGCACTAACAAATAAACTATCTTGTGCTTCAGGTACTCCTACTCTTACTATTACTTTATCATCCACTACCGGCATGACTGCTGGAGATATTTTATTTCTTGAAAATGTTACACCACCAACAGGCTCAGGTTACAGTGCAGCTGATTTTGATGATAAAACATTTATGATAACAACAGTAGTAGATGCTACTTCAGTTACTATTACTATGGGATCTAATGCCAATTCTACTGCGACCGACGGAGACTTGTCAGTTAAATTTTATTACCCAGTAGGACCTGCTCAACAAGTAGGAGTTTATGGCTATGGTATTTCTACTTTTGGTGGCACACCTATTGGTGCTAAGACAACTACTTTAAGTGCAGCAATTACTAGCACAGGACAAACAACAGGAATTACTTTAACTAGTGTACTTGATTTTCCAACTTCAGGAACATCTTATATTTTAGTTGGAACAGAATTTATAAAATACACTGGGATTACAGGAACAGAATTAACTGGAGTAGTCAGAGCACAACGTGGAACGTCTCCTGCTACTTATTCTAGTGGAACAACAGTTACTAATGGAACAGATTACGTAGGGTGGGGAGAAGCTTCAACGAGTACAGACTCAGTTGCAGACCCCGGTCAATGGTCCTTGGATAATTTAGGTCAAACTTTAGTTGCCTTAATTGTTAATGGTCCTTGTTTTGAATGGGATTCAAATTTAACTAATGCAACAGCAATTAGAGCGACAATTATTTCAGGTGCACCCACAGCATCAAGGGACATGTTAGTATCAACACCAGACAGACACTTAGTATTTTTTGGAACAGAGACAACGATTGGAGACACAACCACTCAAGACGATATGTTTATTCGTTTTTCTTCTCAAGAAAATATAAATGACTACGCACCAACAGCAACCAATAGTGCCGGTACACAAAGACTGGCCGCCGGATCACGGATCATCGGTGCTAAGCTTGGTAGGAATGCAATTTATGTTTGGACGGATACTTCTTTATTTACTATGAGATTTGTAGGCCAACCTTTTACTTTTGCTTACGAACAAGTAGGAAATAACTGTGGATTGATTGGTAAGAATGGAGCCGTTGAAGTTGATGGCGCTGCTTACTGGATGTCTGATAATGGTTTCTTTAGATACACAGGTCGATTAGAATCAATGGATTGCTTAGTTGAAGATTATGTTTTTGATGATTTAAATACTACTTCTAATGAATTAATATATGCAGGAATCAATA
>Ga0209337_1004171_pt1 | contig 10045 bp, 8 predicted proteins | sample LinPmetageLP53_FD_184044 | JGI IMG/M metagenome (GOLD analysis project Ga0209337, IMG submission 184044) | Marine viral communities from the Pacific Ocean - LP-53 (SPAdes) (version 2) | ecosystem: Environmental > Aquatic > Marine > Oceanic | place: Pacific Ocean | collected 2010-02-08 | reverse complement strand
AACCACGCAATTATAAAAAAGGTGGCTTGGCAAGCAGAAAGAAATAACAACAAGGCTACCCAGCTACGGCTGGCCCCAACATAAGGAAAGAATATGCCTGAACTACAAACTATGGAACAACCAAAAAGTGCAGGGTTCGTAAACCCTAATCACAATAACCGTAACCGTAGGCGGATTGAAGAGGACGAAAAAGAAATCCAAGAGCTTGAGGGTAACACTCAAGAGGAAGAGGTAGTAGTAGAAGCTACCGAAGAAGAAGCAGAGGTTGAAGACAAAAACCTTAGCCGTGAAGAAAAATCTTTTAAGAAACGTTACGGTGATGTACGGCGTCACATGCAACAAAAAGAAAAAGAATGGGAAGAAAAATTTGCGGCACTAGAAGCTCGTCTAGGTCAGGAAAACATTCGGCCCCCTAAGTCAGATGAAGACATTGAGACGTGGGCTGCAGAGTTCCCTGATGTAGCAAGCATTGTAGAAACTATTGCTGCTAAAAAAGCTCAAGAAATGTTTAATAAAGCAGAGGATCGTTTGCAAAGACTTGACGCTAAAGAAGCTGAGATGTCACGATCTACTGCAGAGCAAGATATACGTACTTCTCATCCTGACTTTGATAAGTTGCGAGAAGCTGATAACTTTCATGACTGGGTTGATGAACAACCTAAGTGGGTACAAGATGCCCTCTATGAAAACTCAGATGATGCAGCTTCAGTAATTCGTGTCATTGATCTGTACAAAGTAGACAATGGTATGACTAAAAGTGACTATGCAGCAAAGCGTAAGGCTGCTGCTGGTACCGTCAAGAAAGCATCTAAAGCTAAAATTGACGCAGAAGAAACTGCAGGTTCCTTTACGGAATCTCAGATTGCTAAAATGTCTGCACAAGAATATGAAAAGCAGGAAGAAGAAATTACTAATGCAATTAGAACTGGTAAATTTATTTATGATTTATCTGGTAATGCACGTTAATATACACTTGACAAATATAAATTTGTTAGTATAACTAGGGGTTAGTATTCAGAAGCCACCAGTAGGTCTACCTTCTTTACTGACCCCCTCACTAAAGCTCAAACAAACTAACTAAGACTACCTGTATTAAGTATAGGCCCGTACTTAGATTGACCGGCCAGTTGATCCTAGTATGCACCCTAGAAAACAATCAGCCTCTTCAGATAATGTTTAGCTCAACAAAGCCTAAACTTTATAGGAGGACTTATCATGGCTTTTACAACCGCAACAGGTTATGGGAATTTACCAAATGGTAATTTTAGCCCCGTAATCTATTCCAAAAAAGTACAGCTTGCTTTCCGCAAGAGTACTGTTTGTGGTGATATCACAAACTCTGATTATATGGGCGAAATTTCTGCCCAAGGTGATACTGTTAAAATTATTAAAGAACCAGAAATTTCTGTTTCGCAGTATGCACGTGGTACAAATGTTACAGCACAAGATCTTGAAGACGAAGACTTTTCTCTCACCATTGACAAAGCTAATTATTTTGCTTTCAAGATGGATGACATTGAAGAGGCTCACAGCCACGTCAACTTCATGGACCTTGCAACAAATCGTGCTGCTTATCGTCTTGCTGACAACCATGACCAAGAAGTTCTTGGCTACATGGCGGGTTATGCACAGTCTGCTAATCACAGCAAAGCTGATGCACTAAACACTACCGTAAACGGTACTAAAGCAGTATCAACTGCAGGTGCTAACGAACTGCTTTCTTCCATGCAACTGCATAAAGGTGACTTTGGCAACATTACTACAAGCTCCGCAGGAACACACTCTATTCCTCTGGCTGCACGTTTGCCCGGCGCCACAGCACTTCCAACTGCAGTAGCTTCACCAGCAATGGTTGTTGCTCGTATGGCTCGTTTGCTTGATCAACAGCAAGTTGACAAACAAGGACGGTGGATTGTAGTTGATCCAGTATTCATGGAAATTCTTGCTGATGAAGATTCACGCTTCATGAATGCAGACTTTGGTGAATCAGGTGGACTGCGTAATGGTTTGACCATTAACAACTTCCACGGCTTCCGTGTTTATTCTTCGTCTAACCTGCCAGCGGTAGGTACTGGACCGGGAACTACAGGTTCTGCCAACCAACTGACTAACTTCGGTGTTATCGTAGCTGGTCATGATTCTGCTGTAGCAACAGCCGAGCAGATCAACAAGACAGAATCATATCGTGACCCTGACAGCTTTGCTGACATTGTTCGTGGTATGCATCTATACGGTCGTAAGATTCTTCGTCCTGAAGCAATCGTTACAGCCCGTTATAACGCAGCTTAAGGGAGTAATATAATATGGCTACTTATGACATGACTTCCAGTGATACTGCTGGCGTTGGGGCAAATGTTCTTGCTGTTCCAACCAATGTTGGTAATACTGTACGGACCATTGAAGCAATCTTAGACATTGATGCAATGGTTGCCGCTGGTTACTCTGGCGCAAACGGGGATATCTTTCAACTGTTAGAAATTCCTGCTGAATCAGTTATCGTTGCTGCTGGTGCAGAAATCATGAAACCTTTCACGACTTCTTGTACTGCAGATATTGACTTCGCTGGTGGCGATGACATTATTGACGGTGCTGACTTGACTGCTGCTGCTGGTACATACCTTGCAAAAGGTAGTAATGGTGAAGCTAACATCGTCAATACTGGCGCAGCTTCTACGTTTGCTGCTGCTGCTCTGGCATGTGTTGGCGCTGCTGATACCATTGACGTTGTTGTTGCTGGTGCTGCACCTGCTACTGGACGCCTTCGGGTATATGCAGTGGTTGCAGATGTTTCAGCCGCTAAGACTGAGGCTGCTGTTGCACAGCGTGACCTTATTTAATAAAAATATATACTTTGGGGCTGGCTATATGCTGGCCCCATTGGTGTATCAAGTTTACAGAACAAAAAACTCTTGGTATAATTTTAAGGGATTGTAATGGCGTATACGTATTTAGATATTACTAACGAAGTCATTGCTCGTTTTAACGAGGTTCCTCTTACGTCTTCTAACTTTACTGCAGCTAGAGGGTTTCAAATACAATGTAAAAATGCAGTAAATGATGCTATTGATTTTATTAATACAAGTGAATTTAGTTGGCCTTTTAACCACGATACACAGACAGATACTTTAACTGCTGGTACTACAAGGTACAGCATACCCACCACTGCAAAGCATGTAGACTATGACACTTTTAGGCTTGTTAAAGATGATTCTTTAGGTGTTGCTGGTGGCAACTTATCTATTATAGATTATAAAGATTATTTAAATAATTATATTACTCAGGAAGATCAAACAGATGTAGGTAGTGTACCTCGTAATGTTTTTAGAACACCTGATAATAACTACGGTTTATACCCTTACCCAAATAAAGCGTACTCTTTAAAGTACGAATACTATTCTTATACAACTGTTTTGTCTGCCGCTTCGGCTGTCCCTGCTATACCAGAACAATATAGAGCTGTTATAGTAGATGGTGCTACAGCTTATGGATATCAATACAGAGGCGAGTCACAACAGTTTCAATTAAACTTTCAAAGGTTTGAGGCTGGTATTAAAAATATGAGAAGTCTTCTAGCTAATAGGGTAGACTACATAAGGTCTAGCATGATTACAAGGTCATCAAAATCTACAAGCGCATTTGGTTAAGGATTAACTATGGCAGACGAATCAGGTCTTAATCCTTTTATCTTTCCTTGTCAAGGTGGATTGGTACTTAACCGATCTACTTTTACTATGGAACCGGGGCAAGCGTTTGAGTTACAAAACTTTGAGCCTGACATTAAAGGTGGCTACCGTAGAATAAATGGCTATGCTAAATGGAATACCAACATAGTTCCACAGACTGCTGCCTCTACTGAAAAAGTATTAATGTCTGCTTATCATAATGGAGAGATTATTGCTGCTAGAGGTACTAAAGTTTTTAGAGCATCTAATGCAACTACGCTTCTTAATGGTGCAGTAAACAATTCAGTTACCACTCTTACAATAGATAGCACTACAGCTTTTAGTACAACAGGTACAATCCTTATCGGTACAGAGCAGATTACCTACACAGGTAAAAGTGCTACACAGCTTACTGGTTGCACACGTGGAGCTAATAGTACTACTGCCGCTGCACACTCAGACAATGCTGCAATAGAACAGTACTGGACTCAGATAGATACAGGCCGTACAGGTGCAGAGAAATACTTTTTCTACAGACAGAATTTAGGCGGCACTAATATAATAGTCTTTGCTGATGGTGTTAATAGAGCATCTTATTTTTCTTCTGGAAACTCCGTAACAGACATAAATGGGACTAATGCGCCTACTGATCCTAAGTTTGTAACAGGTTTTAAGAACACTTTATTCTTTGCTGGGATGTCAAGCAACCCACAACAACTTATTTTTTCAGCCCCTTATTCACCTACAGATTTTACATCGGCTAATGGTGCTGGAACTATTAATTTAGAAAACCCTATCACTGGCCTGTTTCCGTTTCGTGACTCTCTTATTATATTTTGTGAAGAACGTATATTTAAATTAGTTGGTAATAGTATAGCAGACTTTCAGTTACTTCCTGTATCTCGTAATGTTGGTTGCATGAATGGTTTTACTATTCAAGAATTTGCTGGTGATGTTGTATTCTTAGCAAGAGACGGTCTTAGAACTATTGCTGGTACTGAACGAATTGGTGATGTTGAACTAGGAAGTATTAGTACTGCTGTTCATCAATTGTTTAGTGCTTACAGCAACATAAGTGAATTTGATTCTTTAGTTGTACCTGATAAAACTCAGTACCGTATATTCTTCTGTGATACTACATCTTCTACAGACTCAAGAACTACAGCAAAAACTAAAGGCGTGATATGTCATAGGACAGAGCAAGGTTATGAGTTTTCTGAAACACTAGGTATTCAACCTTCTTGTACAGATCACATTAATGATGATGGTATTGTTCATATCACACACGGTGGTTACGATGGGTATGTATACAGACAAGAACAAGGTAGTACTTTTGACGGTACTACTATTATAGGACGATACAGATCACCTGACTTAGCTATGGGTGACGCAGGTATACGAAAAAACTTTCAAAGAGTTATTATTAACTATGCCCCTGAAGGTGTAGTAAACTCTGACTTATTCTTACGTTACGATTATGAAGACCCTAATGCACCACGTCCTGCTGCTTACCCTTTTGACAGTACTAAAGTTGTTGCTATTTATGGTTCATCTGCATACGGTACTGCTACATACGGTGGTCAGTCTAACCCTCTTGTTAGGCAAGCAGTAGAAGGTAGTGGCTTTGCAATAGCACTAAGGGTTGTTGATAATGGTACGTCAGAACCTTACTCACTCAAAGGCTTTCAGTTAGAATTTGATGCAGCCGCAAGGCGTTAAAGGAGAAATAAATGGCTGGTTATATACGGCAGTCCACATACACAGATGGTGATATTATTGATGCATCAGACTCTAATGATGAGTTTGATCAGCTTTTAGCTGCCTTTAATGCTACCTCTGGACACACACACGATGGTACTGCTGCAGAAGGCGCAGCTATTACTAAGTTATTAAGCAATACACTTACCTTTGGTGCTGGCAGTGCTGGTACAGATATTACAATAACTTTTGATGGTGAGTCAAATGATGGTGTACTAAAGTGGATGGAGGATGAGGATTACTTTGAGTTTTCTGATGATCTACTTATTGCGTCAACCGAGAAAGTTCAGATTCGTGATACTGGTATTTATCTTAACTCTAGCACTGACGGTCAGCTTGATGTAGTAGCTGATGGTGAGGTGCAGATTGTATCTCCTATCGTAGACATTAATGCTTCCACAGGACTAGCATTAGATGGTGCTAATCTTAACTCTGCATGGACTGTTAATACAAATAATAAGATTCAGTTTCGTGATACAGGTTTGTACATTAACTCTAGTACAGACGGACAGCTTGACATTGTAGCTGACACAGAGATACAGATTGCTGCCACTACCATTGACATGAATGGTGCTGCAGACATCTCAGGAAACTTAGCTGTAGGTGGTAATCTTACTGTAGCTGGTAATGCAACTGTAACTGGCACTACTACATTTAATGGCGGTACAATTACTCTCGGTGATGCCGTTACAGATAATGTTGTGTTTGGTGCTGATGTTGACTCCCATATTATACCCGATGATGATGACACATACGATTTAGGTTCAGCAAGTCAAGAGTGGCGAAACCTTTACATAGACGGTATTGCACACATAGACACACTAGACGTTGACGTTAATGCTACAGTAGCAGGTACTCTTGGTGTCACTGGTGTGTTGACAGGTTCTTCGTTAGACATCTCAGGTGACATAGATGTAGATGGTACAACTAATCTTGATGCAGTAGACATTGATGGTGCAGTACAGCTAGATGCTACACTTACAGTAGGAGCTAACGATCAAGGCTACGATGTAATCCTGTACGGTGATACAGCTTCAGCTAACATGACTTGGGATACTTCAGCAGATGATCTTATTTTTAATGGTGCTGCTGGTCTTATTGTACCTGACGGACAACTAACACTAGGCTCTACTGCTGTTACATCTACTGCTGCTGAGTTAAACCTTCTTGATGGTGTATCAGGTTTAGTACAGGCTGACTTAACTAAGTTAGCTGCTGTAGATTCAACCGCTGCCGAACTTAATATTGTAGATGGTGGCACTTCAGCTACTTCTACTACAGTAGTAGATGCAGACCGTGTTGTTATGAATGACAACGGCACTATGGTGCAGGTTGCAGTAACAGACTTAGCTGCATACTTTGATGATGAAATCACTGCTATGCCTAACCTAGTTAGTACAGGGGCTTTAAACACAGGTAGTATTACCAGTGGCTTTGGTACTATTGACACAGGTGCTAGTAATATTACTACTACAGGTGTAGGTGCATTTGGTTCACTAGACATTAGTGGTGCCATTGATGTAGACGGTACTACCAACTTAGACGTGGTAGATATAGACGGTGCTGTTGACATGGCATCTACACTAGCAGTAACAGGTATTGCCACGTTTACTGATGATATTATTATCGGTGATGGTAAGACTATTGGCTCTGCATCAGATGTGGATGCTATCACTATTGCTTCCAATGGGCAGGTTACACTCACACAAACACTTATTGGTACAGCACTAGATATATCTGGTGACATTGATGTGGATGGTACTACTAACTTAGACGTAGTAGACATTGATGGTGCTGTCAATATGGCAACAACACTGTTGGTCACAGGGGTAGCAACACTTACAGCTACACCTATAGCTAACGCAGGTATCTCTGTAAAGAATGGTGCAACAAGTGCTGGCTTTGTAGAGTTCTTTGAGGACTCAGATAATGGCACAAATAAAGTAACACTGATTGGTCCTGCATCTACTTCAGATATAACGTTGACACTACCCACAACTACTGGTACACTAATAACATCTGCATCAGCGATAGACGAGGCCACGGCACTTGCGATTGCATTGGGATAATATAGGAAAAACAAATGGCTAATACATTTAAAACAATTACAAGAGACGTAGCACCTGCTAGTGCTGGCACACCTGAAACACTATACACTGTGCAGAGTAGCACTAGGATTATTATTCTAGGACTGACCCTAGCAAACGTACACACCTCACAGGTTACTGCTTCAGTTACTTTAGTTAGTACAACTACTCAGACCTCACAAACACAGAACACTACAGCACACTTAATTAAAGATGCTGCCATCCCAGTAGGCTCAACCCTAGCTGTACTGGATGGTAAGGTCGTAGCTAACGCTGGTGACATCATCAAAGTTGATTGTTCTGTAGCTGACAAGGTTTCAGTTATTATGAGCTATATGGAGATTGACAGCTAATGGCAGGATATATTGGTAATAAAGCGGTCAACCTTAGTACCTCTGGTGCTGATATTAGTGGCACAACAAACTTAGATGCTGTTGATATTGATGGTGCAGTAAACATGGCAACGACTGCCCTAGTAACAGGTGTCCTGACCACCACGGCTGCGCCTGTGTTTAACGGTGGGTTTGCTAGTAATGCTGCCTGTACAATTACAACTGCGGATAACTTGTCTGGTTTAATTGTTGCCAGCACGGATGCTGATGCTAATGCTGGCCCTACAATTCAACTTAAAAGAGACTCAAGTTCGCCAGCGGATAACGATCTTGCAGGAAATATAATATTTGTTGCAGAAAACGATGCTTCTGAAGCCACTGTTTATGCAAACATTGGCGCACATTTACAGGATGTGACAAACGGCACAGAAGATGGTAAGTTTTTTATAAACACGATGATTGCTGGCGCAGAAAAAAGTCGTATGTTTATGCCGGCTACTGAAACGGTTTTTAATGAAGAAAGTGCAGACATAGACTTTCGTGTCGAATCAAATGGCAATGATAACATGTTGTTTGTTGATGGTGGTAATAATGCGGTTGTTATAGGTCATAATGATGCAACGAATGGTACATTTGCTTCTAGTCAAAAACTTCAAATGGTGGGAACAGATTTTTTAAGTTCTAGTTTTGGGCTTTCAAGATTTTCTGCTGATGGTAGTGGTCCGTCTATTTCACTGTCTAAATCTAGGGCAGCCGGTATTGGAACAGATACGGTAGTTCAAAATAATGATGACTTAGGCAGTATAATATTTACAGGTGCGGATGGTACAGATTTATCAACTCAGGGTGCAGAAATAAAGGCCGAGGTAGACGGCACTCCCGGGGGTAATGATATGCCCACCAGACTTACATTTGCAACAACTGGTGATGGTAATAGTTCACCGACAGAACGTATGCGGCTCACAAATGCAGGTGGTGTACTTATAGGGACAACTTCAAACTCTTCTATTGGTGAGGCAGGATATAGATTTATCCCGGGTGCAACTGGTTACTCTGAGTTTGTCAGAACAGGCAGTGACGGTTCTGCAAATATTTACATCGCAAGGGGCGATAATGGCAGAGCGTTATCTTTTTTTAGAAATGACAGTTCAAATCGTGAAGTTGGAACTGTTACAGTAACTACAAACTCTACAGCCTACAACACTAGCTCAGACTATCGCCTTAAAGAAAACGTAAACTATGATTGGGATGCAACTACTCGCCTTAAACAACTCAAGCCAGCACGATTTAACTTTATTCTTGATGCTGACACTACAGTTGATGGTTTCCTAGCTCACGAAGCACAGGCAGTTGTACCTGAGTCAGTCACAGGCACTAAAGACGCAATGCGTGACGAAGAGTATCAGGTATCAGCAGCAACAGGTGATATCTATACACCAGCTACAGATGCCTACGTTGATGAAGATGGCAATGATGTTGATGCAGTAGAAGAGGTTATTCACAGCGCAGATGCAGAGCAACCAGAGACACTAGCAGATGGTCAGCAATGGCGGGAGACTAAACCCGCTGTAATGGGTACTCGTTCAGTCCCTGTTATGCAAGGCATAGATCAGTCTAAACTCGTACCATTGCTTGTTAAAACAATACTCGAATTAGAAGCCCGTATTACGGCATTGGAGAACGCATAACATGGCTGGATATTTAGGAGCAATACCTGTACCGCAGGCTACACAACACAGGGAGAGCTTCACGGCTACTTCAGGACAAACTACGTTTAACACTGCTGGTTACACGGTAGGCTTTCTGGATGTCTATCTCAATGGCTCACACCTAAGCCCTGCTGATTTCACGGCTACAAATGGTAGTGACGTGGTGCTTGCAAGTGGTGCTAGTACTGGGGATGTCTGTGATATTATTAGCTACACTGCATTTGAGGTAGCTGACCAGACGTTTACTGGCACTACTACGATGACTGGTGCTGTTAACATGGCATCTACATTACAAGTTGATGGCGCTATCACATCTTCTGCAGGTGCCACAATTACAACTGCTGATAACTCAGACACACTTTCTCTTGTGTCTACTGATGCTGATGCTTCTGTTGGTCCTAATTTAAATTTATATCGTAACTCTTCTAGTCCTGCTGATAATGACACAGCAGGGCTGATAAAGTTTCAATCCCGCAACGATAATTCACAAGATGTTA
>Ga0209337_1004169_pt1 | contig 10046 bp, 14 predicted proteins | sample LinPmetageLP53_FD_184044 | JGI IMG/M metagenome (GOLD analysis project Ga0209337, IMG submission 184044) | Marine viral communities from the Pacific Ocean - LP-53 (SPAdes) (version 2) | ecosystem: Environmental > Aquatic > Marine > Oceanic | place: Pacific Ocean | collected 2010-02-08 | reverse complement strand
GAAATGCAAAACTGTTTCGTCAGTTCTGTGTTGAGCATCCCAAGGTAGTAGATGATGATTTCAAGGGAGACATCTATGCTATGGCCCGCGTTGCAGTCAAGCTAGAAGATAAGTTCGTTGACCTCGCGTACAAGATGGGTGAGATTGAAGGTCTAGATGCGTCTGAAGTAAAATCATATATAAGGTATATAACAGACAGGCGTTTGTTACAGTTGGGTTTGAAAACCAATTTCAAGGTGAAGGAAAATCCTCTGCCTTGGTTGGAGTGGGTACTGAACGGTGCAGACCACACTAATTTCTTTGAGAACCGTGTCACAGAGTATGAGGTGGCAGGATTATCAGGTAGCTGGGATGACGCATATGAGGCAGTAGCTTGAAACTTATAGTATGTGAAAAATGTGAAGCAGAGTTTAAAATAACGCACTCTATGGATGAACACCATTATCAAATAACCTATTGTCCTTTCTGTGGTGAAACAGCTAATGACCCAGAATTTATTGATGAAGTGGAGTGGGATGAAATGGATGAATGATAGAAAATATATTAAAAAACTGTAAAGCACCGAAAACTATTCGTTCTTGGGGGTATTATCGGAACCTATATTTAGGTGATGGATTCAAAGTAAAGGAACTCATTATTAATCCTAAAAGTGCGTTGAGTATGCAAAGGCATCAGCATCGTTCTGAGACATGGAATCTCATAAGTGGTAAAGCTCATGTAAAAACTGATACATGTATATTATATCTAGACACACCACAAGTCATTCCAAAGAATACATGGCATCAAGGATGTAATGTATCAGATGAACCCGCTCATATTGTAGAGATATGGCAGGGAGATATTCTAACCGAAGATGATATAGAACGGATTGATGATGAAACAAAGATATGATGACAAATTTTTAGAACCCATGTGGAATCATAATGTAGTAGATTATGACCTTGATAAATTTCCTTGGTATGACAGAATCTTATCTGTTATACAAGAGGTAAACCCACAGTGTAAAGATATTAGTAAGCTTCATGAATATTTTGATAGAGATGAGATCGTTCCTCTGAGAAAGAATGTCGAACAATTTGTTAGAACCAAAGAATTCTCTGGATGGGTTGATGAATATTTTCATGCTATAATTGGTGACGGGGAATATTTAATACAGGCAACCCCTACACTCAATTTTGTATTACCAGACCAACAGAGGCAGGGTAGTTTACTTACGTTTCATACTGGGCATTTAACCGCATACAATAACGGTATAAACACTATCTGGACACCTGTGAATCCTGCCTTTGGTTCTAATTCTATGCAAGTGGTATCATGGGAAGATTCAAAAAAAATCACTGATGAGTTTGTGGATAATCAACTTTCAATGGAAGAAATGCAGATACGATGTTCAGAGGTTTCTTATCCAGTAGATATAGATATGGGTCAGGCTTGGTTGTTTAATCAAGGACATTGGCATGGTAATATAAACAACACCACGGGGGTCACACGCATAGGTCTAGACATAAGAGCAATGAATGTAGGAACCGATTATGGCTATCGTAAACCGGGAAGTTATTTTCGTTTCCCCGGCACCACAGTAGAAGTCCCGAAGGTTGACACATCAAGACGTTGGATTATTTTTAATGACCCTGCCAATGATAAGTATATGGGTACAATGCCATTCTACATTGCTAGAAGTTTTATAGAAAATTATGTTGACCGTTTGGGCATAAAACCAGTAGGGTGGCATAACGAATATACATTAACTAACTGGAATCCTCATTTAGAATTCTTTATAAATAATACTGAAGTAGAAGGTATTGCCTTACTAAGTATGCATGGTATTAGTTCTAATATCAAAAGACGAATGGAATTATTTAAGATGTGTGTAGATAAGGATATACATGTATTATTTTGCGATGAAAACTATATGTTAAATAATAGAGAGGGGTTGGAGTATATAAAGAAATGTCTAGAATTTTAGACCCCATAATTTTGGACTTTGATACCAGTGTTTTCTTTGATGTTAAATGGGAAGACTATAGGTGTTCTTGTATTCAACACCAGAAAACAGAGCAATCTGATTTACACCCAGAAAATAAAATGCCAGAATGTTTAGTGCTTGATAACACTGCTATTCATCAAAAGTTTTTCGATGATGATGAAGTCGATTATAATTTACTGAGCCAAAGAACAGGTATTGACGTTAAGTCAGTGTCAGTAATCATGCAGGAACCCGGTAACATTATACCTATACATAGAGATATGTTTCATATGATCAAAAGCAATTATGATACTGAGGGAAAGCAAATTGTTCGTGCTAACATCTTTTTGGAAGATTGGAAGTCTGGTCATTATCTAGAGTTTGATAAAGACCCATGCACCAATTGGAAAGCAAATGAAGGGTTTGTTATTAGTGAAGAGGTAACTCATCTATCTGCGAATGCTGGGCTTGAAAATAAATATACAGTGCAAATATCAGGATTTTATAATGACAACAAGATACACGAATCTACCAGACAATAAAGACCAACCCTTTGGTGGAGCATATAGTGTTCATGATGTAGATACTGTTACAGAGATGAACAAGCTCATATATGAGTTTACTCAAGAAGATATCCCACACGATGCAATTCGTGAGGACTTCATAGAAACTTATAAGTTTTGGATGCCATCTACACACAATCTCATAGGTATAGAAAAATATACTGAAGGGTGTTTTACTCAAGGGACAACTGAATCCTTTGCACAATTCTATATTCGATATAGGAATCACAAGAGACTACGGCTTGCAAAGGGTGAGTACTTTTATCACCAGATGATGCATGGACTTTGGTATAGGGGCGCTTTTGCTTGGTTGGATGAAGACAATATTAAGGCAGGAGATGTTCTTCTGCTTAGTGTTCCGTTTGCAGATACAGGGGCAGTGCCGTATAACTTAGAGGAATTGTTGAATGAGTGTGACCATAAAAAGGTACACGTCATGCTTGACCTTGCCTATATCAATCTTGCAGTAGACCTAGAGATAAATTTAGAACATCCTTGTATTCAATATGTAGTGTCTTCTCTATCTAAAGTATTTCCTGTAGAGAATCACAGAATAGGAATTAGACTACAAAGACAAAAGTTTGAAGATCAATTATATGTAATTAATGAGTCTGGATATAATTATATAAACCTTCTTAGTGCATACTTGGGCAAGGAAATGATGAAAACATTTGAAGCAGATTATATCTATAAAAAATATTTAGACGCACAAGAAGTTTATTGCAGAACTTATAATGTAGAACCTTCGCCTTGTATTTATTTTGGCATAGATCATAATAATAAGTATCCCGTATATAACAGAGGTAATGATACAAACAGGTTATGTTTCTCTAGAATTTGGGATGGCAGAAAAGATGAGGTGTGATAACGATTGGGGTGAACTCAAGGAGATCATAGTAGGTACAGCAAAGGGCTATCACTTTCCAGATTACAATAAGAGTTTCCATAGTTGTCAGTTTCCAGAATATGATGTGAGAAAGGTTCCATATGGCACCAATTATCCAGCATGGGTTATTAATGAACAGGAGTCAGACCTTGATACTTTAGCAAAGATTTTAGCTATGCAAGGACTGATAGTTCACCGGCCGGACATTACCCATATCCATCCTAATAACTGGCATAATTATTCTCCAAGAGACTGCACTCTTATTGTAGGTGACACCATTATAGAAACTCCCTCTCCTATTTTAAATAGGCAACACGAAACTTGGGGGTATAGAAAAACCTTTGCCTCTCTAAATGAACGAGGATATAAATGGATAAAGGCACCAACACCTATACTATTTGATGAAAATTTTAAAACTGATGCCACAGGCGTTCCCTCACTCAATAATGAAGAGATTTTATTTGAGGCAGCAAACTGTGTTCGGGTCAATGACAATATTCTATTTCAAGTTAGCAACACGGGTAATGAGAAAGGTGCGAGATGGCTACAGGATGTTCTAGGAGATAAGTATAAAGTTCATATATGCAAAAATCTTTATTCATATGCACACCTAGACAGCACGATAATACCATTGCGTGAAGGTCTAGTCATGTATAACGCAAGTAGAGTAAACGAGGACAATGAACCAGAATTGTTTAAGTCTTGGGATAAGATATGGATAGATGAATGCTATAGTTCTTCACGCAAAACTAATTTGCCTTGGGGTGCAAGCGCATGGATAGGAATGAATATGCTCAGTATAAACCCCCACCTTGCAATAGTAGATAAAAAACAAAAACAGATAATAGAGAAACTAAAAAAACATAACATAGATGTTATACCATTAGAACTAAGACATGATAGACTACTCGCTGGTGGATTTCACTGTGTGACTCTGGATTTGATTAGATGCTGACTTATGTTTATTCTATAAAACATCATACATCACTGCGACAGAGACAATTGTGGGAACATGGTTTTGATACATACGAAAAAGTTCTTACTGGGGTCGTTGAATTCAATGATAAATTTACAAGAGTCCATCTTAATAATGTAGTAAATTCTCCAACTCAAATAAATTTATGGACAAAGGCAGAGAGTGTAGAAGAAGTAATTCGCACTGGCAAAAATTTTATATATCCTACTTATAGTAAAGAACCGCCATACGCGGCCGCTCGAAATATAGAATGGGTTATAGAAACTTTTAGTGATGAAATGATTGAAGCTATAAATTCAGGTCAATGTAATCTTATTGTTGATGATTCTTTTGAAGGACAGCAGTGGTCCAATGTGGATGTTTATGAATTTAGACTCCTTCTATCGCAGTATAATATTGATATAACTAAAGTTATTGTTCTTACGGCAAGTTGGAGTTATATTTATAACGACTTCCCATTCAGAATGATATATTATCCTTATGCAGAACATCATAGACAGATAAACTCCGAAGATATACTTCCCCCCCGCAAACCAGATGCCAAAAAATTCCTGTGTCTTAATGCTCACCCCAAACAACATAGATTTGAATTAGTTTATCAAGTTTTTAAAAGGGGTATGGAAAATAATTTTAATATCAGCTACCTAGCTTCTATGGATGACGGAGAGGATGTTATAGAATTTTGGAGGGGATTGGCTGAGAATATAGACGACCCTTATCCATTTGGCGAGTGGGATGAAGACCGACAAAGATTTTTAAAACTGACGCCGATTTTTTATGACTACACAAAAGATGAGATAGACCATGAAGGTAACACAAAGAAGAATGATCTATTCTTCATCAGTGGAAACCGAAGCGATCTCAACCGCAGGGCAGCATTATCAGGATCAGGCTATAACCTTAAATCAAAGCCGACAGGTAAAGTGACGGGCAACCCTGTTTTTGCCACGGTTGGACAGAACGCTAGAGTGATGGGCAACCCTGTTTTTCATCGTGAAAATAACTGGATATACGTTATTACCGAAACTATGTTTGGGGATTGCATTGGGGAAGGTAATAATCATAGAGATGTTAGTGAAAAGACTTGGAAACCTATCGGGTTGAAGATGCCATTTATATTGTTGCATCAACCATTCGCATTAAGAAGATTACGAGATATAGGATATAGAACCTTTCACACTATATGGGATGAAAATTATGACGAAATTACTAATGTTGCAGACCGTTTTAATACCATAATGGATTTAATCGAGTCTCTAAATAACAGAGAAGATTTTCTAGATATAATGCATAAATGTGAAGAAATTGTTGAACATAATTTCCAAATGTTGAAGTTAAGAAGACCAGAGATGTCCATGATAAAGGAATGTTCAACATTTTTGAAAGGATGATTAATGTGGAAATATTGGTGTAAGGCAATTGGTACTAAATCGTTTGATGAAGACAATAAGGCAGACCGTGTTGCTATAATTAGAACTGTGTGGGTTATTCTTCATACAATAACATGTTTTGCTATTATTGCAAACGCTTGGAGACAGTGGTGAAAACGAGTTCAGCAAAGGCAAAAGGTCGCAGATTCCAACAGTGGGTTCGTGACCAACTAATTGAACAACTTGACGTACATCCAGAGGATGTAGAGTCTCGCAGCATGGGTGCTGGGGGTGAAGACCTCATCATGGCACGGGCAGCACGGGAAAAATTCCCCTATTCTATCGAATGTAAGAACCAAGAAGCACTAAATGTGTGGAAATCTTATGAGCAAGCAGAGGCCAACTCTGGTGATTATGAACCAATAGTGTTCATTAAACGCAACAACCAAAAACCTCTTGTAGTGGTTGATGCAGAATATTTCGTTAAACTGCACGAAATTAAGACCTAAAACACTCGAATCACCTAAATATCCATAGGAGAATACCGTATGGAAATCTTTGGTGTTATTGCTGAGTTAGGTTTTACCATCACTGCTGTTCTAGGCGGTGGTGTTTTTATTGTTATACTCCTAAAATATATATTAGCGTCGGTGGTGGATTCCGCTGCGACACTGAATACGTTGATTACGGCATTAGATAACCGTGTCAAAACTATTAATAATGAAATTGTGAGACTAGATTCTTTGGTATGCCATGTGTTGGGTGTGAAGCCAGATGTCAGAAGGATGTCTGCGGCCGATGGCAAGGAGGATGCCAGAAAGGACTAGTGGCGTGGAGGAAATTATTAAGACAGTTCAAGAGCAGGGTATTACTGTAGTCATGTCTGTTGGTATGGGTTACTTTATATTCTTTATCTGGAAGTACGTTACTCAACAAATTTTACCAGCATTAGAAAAAGCAACCATGACAACTATCGCTCTTATTGATAGAATAAGAATGTTGGACAACGACATGATACGAATGGACCAGAAGATTAATACGATACTGGAACTTCGTGATATCGAAAAGGAGAAGAAGAATGAGTAAAAACTTTTTCAGTCTAAAGACGGGTCATCATGCTTCAGATGAATTCTTTAAGACACAGGCAATATGGCACGATAGCGACCTTTTAAAAATGTGGTTTGTTGGGGTAGCATGTGGTTTGGTTTTGTCACTTGTATTTTCTTTTGTCAATTCATCATATGCAGCTGATCTTACTCACACATGGAAGTCTCCTGCTTTTAGTGGGCAAGGTTATAGCGCACACGTCCTCACTATTGAGAACCAAGAATTTTCTAGAAAGAAAGCACTCAAGGAAAAGAGAGAAGCAGCAGAGAGGCAAGCAATACGAGATGCTGCAAATACGAACCTATCTAAATTTATGAAGAATGTTGAGTCAAGAATATACGCCCAACTTTCAAAGCAACTAGTAGATAGTATGTTCGGAGAAGACGCTTCAACTTCCGGTACAGTTACTTTTGAGGGTACAACAATCAGTTACACCAAAAGTACCGATACCGTAGAATTAACGATTGTGGATGCAAATGGTAGTACGACTGTTATCACTGTTCCTGTTGGTGACTTTACTTTCTAGTTGCGCTACTATGCAACCGGAAGAAATGCCGATATCAACTTCGGCACCAATGGTAGATGAACTAAGAAATATGCCGCCACCTAAACGTAAGGTGCCGATTGCGGTGTATAAGTTTAATGATGTGACAGGACAGAGAAAAACAAGCTCAGCACTCGCACTATTGAGTAGTGCGGTGACGCAGGGTGGAGATATATGGTTGATCCAAGCTCTGAAGAAGGCTGGAAATGGAACATGGTTTCGAGTCATAGAAAGAATGGAGTTAGACAACTTATTAAAAGAAAGACAGATTATACGGAACACACGGAAATCGTATGATGGAGATAAAGCAGAAAAGATTAAACCCTTGTTATTTGCTGGAGTATTATTGACAGGGGGGATAGTTGGTTATGATACTAATACGAGTACAGGTGGACTAGGTGTAAGATATTTGGGTATTGGTATATCTGATGAATATCGTAAGGACATGGTAACAGTTGCATTGAGACTGATATCTGTACAAACTGGTGAAGTGTTGTTAGCAGTCAGTTCTCAGAAAACTATTCTGAGTACGAAGTTGTCTGCTACTGTATTTAAATTTTTGGATTTGGGAACAAAGTTGCTGGAGACTGAAGCTGGGATAACGGACAATGAGTCCACAACCTACGCCGTGAGGAAGGCAATTGAACAAGCAGTTATTGAAATAATCACGGAAGGTGAACAAAAAAAACTATGGAAATATAAAAAGGAGGAAATCAAATGAGAACGGGCATACTTACAATACTCGCTTACTTCGTTATGTGCAGTGTGAGTTATGCGAGTGACGTTTACATAACACAGTCTGGTGCGAGCCTGACTGCAAACATCAATCAAGATGGTCAGACCAATAAGTTCGGTGATTCAACCACGGCAGTTACCTTAACAGGTGACAACCAGACATTGGACATTGATCAGATTGGTAACACTAACACTATTGCTGCATCTGTTGTGGGTGCAACACAGACGTTTACTCTTAGACAAGCTGGTAATAGTAATACGTCTACTGTGTCTGTTGGTGCTAACTCTGCATCTGCTGACAACAGTATTATTCAGACAATCACAGGTAGTTCAAATACGACTACTGTGAACGTGGGTAGTTCTGCTTCAACTGATGATGCTGATGTTGATATCGTTGCAACAGGTGATAGCAATACTGTAACCATTAATGAAAACAGTACAGCATCAATGGTTGGTTCCGATAAGAAAGTGACAGCTGTTACTTTAATTGGTTCTAGTAATACAGTGACTTCAACACATACTGGTGCTGCTGACCAAGACACTACTCTACATCATACAGGTGCGTCTAGTACATTTTCGATTACACAGGGTGGTGCCCATGATGGTTCAACCGTCATAACAACAGTGGGGTCAGGTCATAATGTTACGGTTACTATGGACGATTAGTCTCATTCTCTTTAGTACCAGTGCTTATGGTGCTATTGGGAATGTGGTACAACACAAGGGGAACGCTTCTGTTGAGAGGTCTGGGGAAAAGACTGAACTAAAGAAGGGTTCTGATATTGAGTTCAAGGACAACGTGCGTACTGGTAAAGGCGGCGTTGGTATCACCTTTGTTGATGATACAAATGTGGCTGTCAGCGCACACAGCTCCTTGGTGATTGATGAGTTCATCTATGACCCTAATTCTAAAACAGGGTCTAAGTTGGTGATGAACATTGCCCTTGGCACAGTACGATATGCGAGTGGTAACATTGCGAAACTGAGTAATCAGAACGTGGACATTCGGACACCGACAGCGAGGATTGGTGTGTTGGGAACTGCGTTCAGTATGACGGTGGATGAGGTTGGAAAGTCTTTGATTATCCTGCTACCCAACAAAGACGGAACAGTGGGTAAGATATCGGTAGAAACAGGTGCGGGACAGGTTATAATGAACCAAGCGTTTCAGTCAACGATGGTTGGTACAGGTGAGAGCAGACCATCCAAACCAGTTATACTGGACTTGACATTAGACCAGATTAATAACCTGTTGATTATCAAACCACCAAAGAAGAAGATTATTAAGATACTCAAGGACTCGAAAAAAAGTAAGAATCTACTGGATATTGACTTCCTTGAGTTTGTAGAGCTGGACAAGAACGAACTTGAGGAAGACCTGTTTGGGTTTAACGAATTAGATATTAACGATTTGAACGTGGAGTTGCTTGGAAATATCTTGGACCAACTTGCCCTGCTGTCAGATCATATTGATGGTAGGACAGCTGGGTTCAATAAGGTAACACAGGTCAACACACTGATCGACGGAAACAGCACACGATTAATACGGCGAGTGGGAAACAGTACGATAGAACTGGACTTGATTAACGACTATGGATACACAATCAATTTAGCACAGGGTGGAATACCTGTGCCGGAGATAACAACAAGAGATGAAGACGCTTCTAATATTATTACTATCTATCAGTCTGAGTAGTGTAGCATATGCCAATGGGGTTTATATTACACAGGCTGGTGATGATTTAACTGTAAACATATCCCAAGATGGTCGAAACAACACCATTACCAAAAACATATGGACTGTAGCATATGATTGGGAAGGTGATAATAATACGTTTGATTTGAGACAAAAAAATACAAGGAATAATTCGTCTGATTCAAATTATCAAGGATTTCATA
>Ga0209337_1004168_pt1 | contig 10051 bp, 7 predicted proteins | sample LinPmetageLP53_FD_184044 | JGI IMG/M metagenome (GOLD analysis project Ga0209337, IMG submission 184044) | Marine viral communities from the Pacific Ocean - LP-53 (SPAdes) (version 2) | ecosystem: Environmental > Aquatic > Marine > Oceanic | place: Pacific Ocean | collected 2010-02-08 | reverse complement strand
GAGATGACCAAGCTGTCGCTCACGCAGTTTAGTTGCTTCAGGAACTTTTACTACATAAACCAATATAATAATTTGGTGAACATCTCCTATACGCACGGCAACAACAACTACTTTGCGCCCGTTTTACTGACCCCGGGCGACTACGACACGATTGAAGACATTGCCGCGGAGTTTACGACCCAACTAGTGGCACGATTTCGCGCGCAAGTTAACGTCAACTTCTCACCCAACAACACGCAAAAGCCCGCTGCGGACGACGAGCCGCCGAGGCTGCGCAAATATGGCGTCACACTGACCGCCGCCGGCCACGGCATCACCAACCTGAAAATACAGACCCGGCAGTATGGCGCCAACACCCTATTTGGCGGCAGCACGCAGTTCGGCGACAGTTACTGTATTTTAGGCTCGAAGCGCATCGGCGCGGAGGACGTCACCGCCAACTCGTTCGCCATCACGTATCCAAGTGTGAACACCATCAGCATTGCGGGCTTCTACCCGATGCAGACCACCTCGATGGCCTTTATGTATATGCGCTGTTCAGAGGTGGCCGACAACATCGAGTCGCAGAACCTCTCGACCAACGGCAGCGTCCAAGATTCGCACATGGTCGCGAGTCACATCCTCGCCAAGATACCCGTGGACGACGTCGTGTGCGCGCTCCAGTACGAGACCAGCCCCTACTTCCTCAACTCGAACAACCGGCACATCTCCGAGCTGCGCTTCCACCTGATTGACCACCACGGCCGCGAAATCCCGCTCATGGACCCCGACATTGAACTGGACGGCAATCTCTTTAGCAGCGCCACCTTCAAGGTGGAGACCTTCGCCATCGGCGGCAACGAGCACACGCTCAGCACGCCCGTCCGCACCTTCAACTACGAGGGCAACACCATCAAGCAGATACACGGCGTCGTGGGCTAGGCATCATATTTTAGGACACCACCCAAAATATAATGTTCGCATAGTTTATAATGTCGAATTACCCCGCTTACTTGTCGTATTACCTCAAGGAGTTCTCCGGGGTCTCGACCGCCACGTTTAAGGTACCGCCCCAGGCGTCCGCCGCCCTCGGCGCCCATAAGCAGATGTCGTTCTGTCTCCCGACCAACACGCTCGTGTCGTGTAAGGACATTCGGCTCATCTTTAGCGCGAGCACCACCGTCAACGGCACCTCGAGGGCCGCGCGCCTCCCCGCCGCCAAGTCGCTGATTGAGCGCATCGTCGTGACCGCGGGCGGCATCCAGATTGACTCGGGTATCTCGAACCAGAACGTTTTAGAGCAGGCGCTCGACAACATGAAGGCGCGCGAGCACGACCCCGTGGACTCGCACTCGCAGATGGTTCGCAATTACAACGGCTACAACAACGTTGGCTTTGGCGGTGCTGCTGGCACTGCGGGAGACACCATTGCGGAGACCTACAATAGCAACAACGGCGCCACTCAATTTTCGGTCGATTTAGGAAACTTCTTCCGCACCGTCTCTCCTAATATGCTGGATTTATCGCTAATGCCCGAGATTACTGTGACCATCTACACTGCGGACAACAGCGTCATCACCTCGGGTGTAGCCACAAAAACCGTTGCTGAGTTTGTCGCTGCTGGCGACAACCAGTGCACCTACGAAATCTCCAACTACTCGCTGCTAGTGCCCTGCTACTCCATCGACGACGGCATGTACCAGAAGGTCATTCAGGCGCGCATGGCCGACTCGGGCTACCTCACCTGCTCGTGGGACGGCTACGACGCCTTCAACGACACCTTCAACGGTGTGACCCGCTGCGCCTCGGCGGCGTCCTCGCTCGACAAGATAATCGCCGTGTTCCGTGAATCCGATTACAACGCAAAGCACGGTGCTGTGGAAGTATCGGGCTACAACAACAGCCTTGTGATTCTTGACCCCCTTACCTCAGCAATACGCGCCTTGGAGCAACCGGCAACCTACGGTGGTGCCAAATACCTGAGCGCCCCGATGAACTTCACCTCTCCGATGTTAAATCTTCCGACAGGGGCGAACATTAATGACCGCGAGCCCGAGCTTGCGTGGTCCATTAACTCGGTGCGCTATCCGCAGTTCAACGCGAACCTCGCCGCGCACTACCAGCTCCTCAAAGACGCCTTCGAGGTCGACCGCACCCAGTCCCAGTCCTACCTCGAGTATCTTACCAACCGGTTCCAAGTCGCCTTAAAACTCAACCTCCCGCAGTCCACCGCTATGCGCGCCAAGTCAGGCCTCGACCTCCGCGGCAGCAACAGTTCCATCCTCCTTTCCAACGTCAGCGGCGACATCAAAACTGGTGCGGACGAAGCGAATGTCCTATTATTTCTCCAGAGCACCCGCGAGCTCAGGGTGGGCGTTGGCAAAACGCTACAGCTCATCCTCTAGGGGCAGAGCATATATGGTCAGGACACCGCCCCCATCATACATTAACTACCCCCCGCAGAGGCTCGCTGGTTCGCTGGTTCACTGTGGTTCGCTTTTTACAAACTATTTCCCATATAGCAAGAATCTGAAATAGTTTGAAAAAAGCGAACCAGAGTGAACCAGTGAACCACGGCCCCACACCCATACACTTAATTGTATGATGGACGATTGTCCGACATCATACAATTTCTCCCTTTTAGAAATGTAGCTATTTCACTTCGCCTTCTTCTTACACTGGCACTCCTTGATTGACTCCTCGAACATAATCAGCTCGTTCAGGTTCTTGCGGTATCGTAAAGTGCCGCACTTCGGGTTGAACGACACGGTCAGGTTGTCGTGCTTCTCCTTGAGCGCGTATTCGTAGGCCTGGCGGAACTCGTCGGGGTCGACCGCGCCGCCCATCTCCTGAACGATTTTGTCGATGACCTTGTCGCCCTTCTGGTTGAAGAGCACCAACTCGGTCAGGTTCTCTCTTATCGCGCGACTGACGCCCTGCGTGGTGCAGTAGGTCTGCGTCTGGATGATGACCGAAAGCCCCAGTGAGCCGCCCTCCTCGCCCGTGAGCGGAGCGATGTGCCGGTTCATAATCGCCAGCTTCGTGAGCCCCGCGCTGTGGTTCAGGGCGCCGCTGCCGAGGACGTCGTCTAGCACGAGGAGGCTCTGAGGTTTGCGAATGGTCGGGTATTTCCACTCGGGCATCTTCATCCCCTCGATGATGTCGCCCTCCAGCGTGATGTAGCCCGCGCTGACGAACTCCTCCACGTCGTCGTCCGTGATGGTGTGGATGGCCTTGCTCGTCTTGGTCTTCGCAATCCAATTCTCGTAAATCTCCATCTCGACCAGGTACTCCTCCCAGTCGTCGCGGTCCTGCTCCACCCGCTCAATCACCTTCTCCACGCAGTCCTTCGTCGGGTAATACACGTTCTCCTCCTCAATGCCTAGGTCGCCGAACTGGGCCCTGTTGGATTGGAACGTGGGGGTAATCATGTAGACCACGTCGTAGAGGTTCTCCGAGTTGGCGTCGCGGATAATCTTCGAGGTGGTGTAGCCCTTGCCCGAGTTGCGCACGCCGCAGACCATCATGAGCATCGGGTTCTTAAACTGGTAGTGGCTCGTGGGGTATTCATTATTGAAGGCCTTCGGCGGCGGCTTGTCGAACTTCTTGATTATTTTGGTCTTCATTAGGTTGTATAATGGAGAGATTTAATTCTCTATTTATTTTCAAGTAAATAGTTGTGCGGTTATAGAGGAAACCCCACGCTCGTAATCAACCGATGTTCCGTCAGTTATAGTTCTATTTAATTTAAACTTGGTGGCGCCAGGGGTGTTGGGGTGGAGGCTGCTCACTAATAATACTGTATATGAATAGAGGCTGTCGGCGGCAATATCAGTATCAATATATTTTCCATTACAACCATCCATCGTTGATGAATGATTTTCGTGAAAAGAAATGGTGAAGGGTGAAATCATTCGGGCATTGTTATCGCTTTCGGCTGCTCGTAGTATTTTATCAGCTACGTAAGAAGTCCCATTATATTTAGCTCTTGATATTGCTACTCCTTTATTTTCTTGCTGCGTCTCCCACTCACCAACAACGCTAAAATCCAAAGAAACGCCTGAATAATTCCCTCCGACAGTAGTCACAAAACAAGTTAAATAAGTAGATATTAAACCATCTTTACCATCTGGGTCGGCATCGGTGGCGTTGCCGCTTGTCACATCATATTCTTGGTCGTCCTCGTCATACTGTTTGAATGAAAATGTGTTTGTTCTGGCAGCAGTCGTCTGCGACGTGCCGTCGGGGAAGGTGACCTTGGAGACGACGGCGTCGGTCCCCGTCTTGATGAAGTTTGCGAGGTCGGGTCGGCTAAAGGGCGTATTCATACTTGTAATAGACGGAGAGATTAATTATCCGCCGTTATAGTAAATGGAGAAGACCCGCATCCGCCACGCCGCCCAGTTCGCCAAGGCGGCCTACGTCGTGGGCCAGCAGGGCCTTTCGGAGCGCGGCATCGAGGAGGCCGACGCGCTAGTCGCCGACACGGGGTTTAGGCTCGACCCCGGCCTGAGCGGCGCCAACATCTCCACCTTCCGCAATGCGAGCACGGGGGCCTACCACATCGCGCACAAGGGCACGCAGGTCGGCGCGAGCACGGGGCTCTCCGACCTCATCGCCGACGCCTACTTCGCCGAAGGGCGCAACACCGCCCACGTCAAGAGCCGATTGACCGCCACGGAGCGCATCATTGACCGCATCGACCCTGCCGCCACCGTCACGATGAGCGGGCACAGCCTCGGCGGGCACACCGCGTCGTATGCGCTGGCCAACTCGGACAAGGTGATGGAGCGCGTCTCCGCGTTGGACACGTTCGACGCCGCCAGCAACCCGATTTTCGGCGCCGGGCTCAGTGTCTCGGATAAGCGGCGCGCGGCCCTAGATGCCAAGGTCACGCACCACCGCATGAACGCCGACGTGGTTTCCAAGGGCCAGCGGTGGAGCGTGCCGTTCGGGCAGGCCGTCACCTACAAGCTGGACTCGAAGGGCATGGGCACGGTGGAGCGCGCGCTCTACGCCCACGACATCGACCACTTCAGTGATGGGGAGCTCGTGGTCAAGGGGGAGAAGCGAGCACCCGAGCCTGAGCCCGCGCCAGCACCCGAGCCGACGCTCCACACCACAATCCGAGACACGGTGGCCTCGGGCAACACGAGCGCGCCCTACGTCGACGCGGGCTCGCTCTGCCGCCAGTATCCGCAACTCGCCGAGTGTAAAGCCATCGGCAACCGTGGGTGAAGCGTCCATTTAATAATGTAGACATATATAAAATGGACTTTAATGTTGGAGGAAAAGATAGCAGGGAGCTCACGTTCTCACGAGCGCTGAAGCCGAACGAAATTAAAGCGGAGACGAAGAACTTCTCCACGATTGAGGGCTACGTCTACATCATTAGCAAGGTGATGCCGCCGCACGAGGACGACCCGCCGCTGAATTGTGTCAAGGTCGGGTACAGTAGCGTCACGACGAAGGAGAAATTTGAAAAGAGCTACACACGGCTCCTGTCCTTTCGCACGTCGCTCATCTCGTTCAAGGTACACCGCATCTACCTGTTCACCGCGAGCGAGTTTGACCAAGGCAAGAAGGAGCCGTCCGGACTGAATGCCAACAACGCCGAGCTGCTGCTCCACCGCCTCATCGACGCCAAGTTTAAGCCGACCCAGGTGCGGCTCCAGTTTACGAACGGAGTAAAGACCGAGTGGTGGAACGTGAAGGAGAAGCAGATGGAGAAGTTTCTGGAGTTCTGCGACAAGAAGATCCAGCTGGACACGCGCATCCCGCCCATCTACGGCACTCGCTTCACGCGGAACAAGTCCTACCCCATCAAGTTCCCCAACCGCACGATGGGCGTGGGAATCTACGTGGATGAAAAGGGCGTGCCGAAAGCCAAGCAGAACTACCGGAAAACCAACAACAAGTTCGCGAAGAACGAGCGCGTCCGCCGCACCACGCTCGCGGTCATGAAGGCCATCAAGGCCGAGAAGCAGATTAAAGGGGCGGAGCGACGCGAGCTAGAGAAGACGGTCAAGTTTTGGGAGGGCGTGTTCCTCGCCAAAAAGTTCACCGATAAAAAGATGCACCCCGAGGACAAGGGGCTGTGGGGCGGCCGGAAAATCGTGGACAGCGTGTGGCGGCAGAAGGGCGAGCAGATTTACATCGGGTATGCGCCGGACATTCGCAAAGCGGCGAAGACGGGCGGCGACTCGAGCAAGCAGGAGCAAATCGACAACGCCTCGGGCTACCTGACCGTGCACGAGGCGCTCGCTCAGTTCCCCGCGCTGAAACGGAAATACAAAGCCAGCTATAATCATTTTGCGGAAAAGAATAGCTTTCAAGAAGATGCCGATTACACCGAATCATTCGGTTAGGCCAGGCCACGCAGGGGCTGGTTCACTGGTTCACTCTGGTTCGCTTTTTACAAACTATTTCAGATTCTTGCTATACAAGAGATACTTTGTAAAAAGCGAACCAGAGTGAACCAGTGAACCAGCATTGGCCAACCCAATTAAAAAAATATATATTTTGAAGTTTATAGACGTATATCGGTCTTACTATTATTTAATTTAACTATTATTCATCTAATTCGGTGTCGCTTCTAGCTCGTCTTCGGTTCCTTCGTCGGCGGCTTGCGCATCTGGTGCTTGCGCATCTGGTGCTTGCTGTCCAAGCTTGAACCCTTCCCATGCGCCCTTCATCCCGCCAACTCGCACGGTTCTTTGATATATGTATCCGAGTCGCTTCAAATCGTCTTTCACCGTGCGCAGCTCCGTGTTTTTGTTCGTCGCCGCTTTGTAAGACTCGAGCACCTCCTGCTTCCCGGCCTTGTAACCTTCGCCGACCTCGCAGCAGTCCTCGAACCAAGTCAAGAAGTCGTCGTTGGTCCTTATGGTATCCTCTGCCGCCTTTTTCCACTCCTTGGGGATGGGCGGCATGCCTTGCGCTAAATATTTCTTCGCGTAGGTCATCAGCAGGTAGATTAGCTCCATCGGATACTCTTGCGTCAGCTTGGTTGGTATCGTGGGGTCTTGCTTGAACTTCAGCGTCTTGTAGTTGTCCTCCGTGTGGTGCGGCTCGAAGGAGGAGTTCATCTGGAGCTGTTTGTAGCGGTTCTTCATGCCGCCGTCGCTCTGGAAATTCGGCGTCGGGTTCGAGAGGGCCCAGAGCTTGGCGATGATTGGTATCTCCTCGTTCGTGCCATACATGACCTCGTTGGGAATGCTGTTGCCGTCCGCGAACTGCTTCATCAGCTCGATGTTCTGCCGCTTCACAGGCAGCTCCTCGATCCACACGATGCGCTTGCCTCGCGTGCTGACCAGGTGCTTGTGCGCCTTGGAGAACCCCTTCACAAACGTCTCCCGCTCGATGTTGTACACGTAGCACGGAGCAATGGTAGTCATCGCCTCGAAAATCTTCGTCTTGCCGTTGTTGCCCGTCTGCCCCACCATGAAGTAGAGCGCCTTCTCTAGGTGCGCCTTGCCCGTCAGCGAGTAGCCCAGCCCACTCAGGTAGTAGTCCATGTGCGTCTGTTTGGCGTTGCAAATCTTGAAGATGACGTTCCTGACCCACTCCACGTCCGCGTCCTTCGGGACTTTGTAGTCCATCGGTATCGTGCGCGTGATGAAGTCGTCTTGGCGGATGCCGGCTCGGAACTCCAGTGTTGCCAGGTTGACCACGCCGTTCTCGAAGGCGAGGTAGCCCACGTTGGCGTCAAGCTTGTCGTAGAACTCATCGTCGCGCAATATCGCCGTGAAGTGGTCGCCTATGTTCGACAGGTAGGAGCACGAGTCGCACTTTTGGTAGAATTTACAGTACTCCTCGATTTCCATGGTGAGGAGCTTCTTCTTGTCCGTATCCGCCTCGCTCGCCGCCTCTCGGTTCTTCATCTTAATCATTTTGTCTAGATGCTTTTGAATGGTTTCCACGACGATGTAGGACGGTTTCTTCAATGTATACCACAGGTTCGTGTCCTTATTCACGCTCCACCAGCGCTCGCGCGAGTAGATGAGGTCGTTCCTCAGCTCCGGCGCAATCGCCTTGGCCACGTTGAGCGCGCCCTTGCGAATCGCCTCCAGCGGCAGGAACAGCGACTGCTCGTGCTCCTGGTCCGCGAGGGTCTGCTTGACCTGCTCGCACAGCTGCGTCGGCGGCGGGAGCTTGGGGCGCCAGATGGCGTGGTGCTTCTCGGGGTCTGATTCCCGGCTGTAGTGGCAGAGCGTGCCGATGCCCACGGCGCCCTCATCCGTCCGCACGGGTTGCTCCCACGCGTCCTCAAGGAACTTGTCGTCGTCTTGCGCATCGTTGAACTTCTGCGACTTGGCGCTGATGCGCGCGGCGTCGGCCTGGCTCAGCCCGCAGTTGCGCATGGCCCAGATAATCTTGATCCACGATTCGCGCCCGTCGATGAACCTCGCGGCGATGTTCTCCGCGGTAGCGAGGGCCTGATTCAAGTCGCCACTGGAAGCCAGCTCGCCAGTGTCGTCGCGCTTGCGCTTGTTGCCCCGCCGCCCGTTCATAAACTCCTCATACTGGGGGTTCACCGGGTAGGTCGGGTGGTCCTCGCACCGCGCCGACAGCCACTTCAGCGTGTCCGCCGTCACGTAGCCGGCCACGTCGTGCGACTCAAACTCGTCAGTGCCCGTCACGGTGTAGAGGTAGGTCAGCCGGTAGGCCTCGTGCCCGGGCTTCTGCGAGCCGTAGAGCTGCCAGTTGCCCCCCTTCGCCACGCCCCCGTCGATGATGTCCTCCAGCGAGTTGGTGTGGTCTACGCACCCCATCGGTTGCTCGTGCTCTGGCTGCCCCTTCATTAGTTCGAGAAGGTTGTCGCGGAGGTCGATGCGCAGCTGCTTGGTCATCGAGACGCCGATGATGATGTGAACGCCGTCCTTGGTCACGTCCTCGAGCTGGTTCACGCCGGGCTTCTCCATCACCCACACCTTGACCGCCTCGTCCTCAGGCATGTCCACCATCTTGCGCATCACCTCCATGTAATATTGAATACAGAACTGGATGTCCTCCTCGGTGTGCTGGCGCTCGGCCGTGCCCGCCGCATACCGGAGGTCCAGGTCAATGACCACAGGCCCGTCCTCGAGCTGCTTCTCCGTCAGGTAGTCGGTGTTGCCTCTGACGAACACGTGCTGGTAGTACGCCGCCAGGAATGCGCCGTTGTCCTTAATGTTGAACAGCCCGCCCTTAATGTCGAACTCCTTGTCGCCAATCCGCGTGTGCGTCCATGGTGCGCCCTTCAGGGCCTTGTGTTTTGAGTGAACACGGTTATTCACGAAATACTGTTCGTTCTTCCCGGCCATATACATACTGTGACATAATATTTAAACCTATATTCGAAATCAATTTTTTTTATAAAGATGCCTTAATACCCGATTTAAATGCCCAATTCGATATCAAATCGGGGATTGAAGCAAATCGGCAATTACCGTGCGACGTGGTAAATAAAGTTGAAATGGGTTGGCGGGGCAGGGTGGAGGAGCATAAACACACAACAAGATGGTATCTAATCAACAATCACACAGCAACAAGATGAGCGAGGCGCTCATGCTCATCGTGGAGATGGGTCAGTGGGCGGAGCACCTCCAAAGGAGGCTCCAAGAGGAGGACAGGGAGGAGGAGGAGGAGGATGAGGACATGCCAGAGTGCGTGGAGGACCCGATGCTGCGTAACAGCGACGACAAGCACATATTCAACAACGGAACCGTCAGCGCGTATATGTTGATGCGTGCGACGTGGTAAATAAAGTTGAAATGGGTTGGCGGGGCAGGGTGGAGGAGCATAAACACACAACAACATGGCGAAGAAGCGGACAACCCCCCGCTTTAAGAGCTCACAGAACAGGAGGCAACTCGCGAATAGGATGAGCGAGTTAAGGAGAGTTCCTACGAATTGGAGTATAGCCTACGCCGCGACCAATGCGCCCGCGCTCACGCCTGCCACCAAGATTAAAAAGGGCAAGAAAACCAGAAAGCCGAAGAAGTAAATAAAGTTGAAATAGAATAGCACTCAACACCAACAGCGTGTATAAACCTCAAAACACTGAGAACGCCTCCCGCACTAGTGGGAG
>Ga0209337_1004163_pt1 | contig 10054 bp, 27 predicted proteins | sample LinPmetageLP53_FD_184044 | JGI IMG/M metagenome (GOLD analysis project Ga0209337, IMG submission 184044) | Marine viral communities from the Pacific Ocean - LP-53 (SPAdes) (version 2) | ecosystem: Environmental > Aquatic > Marine > Oceanic | place: Pacific Ocean | collected 2010-02-08 | reverse complement strand
ATATAGCGTACTTTTGCTGAGAACCAGCACGTTGCCTCCATACAACAATCCACCCGTCTCTTCTTAATCGTTCCCACCTGTCTTTATCCCAAGACATTGTGTAAACACCATTAATAAAATCATTACGCGTAAATCTTCCTTTACAATCTAAATAGACTAATAATTCTAAATCGGCATCATTTAAGTCATATGTTTTGCATGCCCATTTCCTAACTAACCTGTAGTATTTTAATATATTTAAATCTCTTAAATCGTTAGGGGTTAGTTTCATATAAAAAAAGACCTACAGGCCCAGCTCGTGAGCCCGTGTATGGTCTTAGTAATTATTAAGCGTCTAATGTAATAGTACAGCTTAAGATATTTGCGTGTGCAAAGATTGAATTAACGTCGTCACAAATTACTGTATAGTTTTTTGTGTTTTTCGGATAGTTAGTTGCATTGTTAATTGCATCTGCAATTCCGATCATAACGTCTTTTTCTTTGTCCGCTGTTGTAGTAATCGTTACAAAGCTTCTTTTGTCCTCAGTTGCGTTTGGGCCTAAAGAGTTTGTAAAATTCATTATTAACGTTGCGTCACCTGCTACAGTCATACCATTAAAAGAATTTAATGAAAAAGCTGCTGCGTCATCTGCTGCGTCAATAAAAATTAAAAAGTGGTCATTGTTATTTAAAGCCATGATTCTTAATTTAAAAGTTAAACAAAAAGTGTTTGGTTAGTTTTTCAGTAACCGTATTAAGTTTTAGGTATTTGGTCTTTGGCCTTTGGTATTAACCGACTAGCACAACATCTTGTTGCTTTATAACTTGATATAAGTTATCGTCGTATTCTATTCCGTGTCCAGCACGTCTATCATAATAGATTTCGTCATTAATCTTAATTCCTTCCGTCATATTGCCAATCGATATAATTTTTGCCTTTAAGTACCTAACGTCATCTACGTGTTGGTCCATAATAAGCAACCCTTCTTCTTTTTGTGGCTCCTCTTTAATTGGTTCAATTATAATATAGTTATTAATCGCTTGCATAGTCTCTAATGTTTGAAATTACACAATCAGCTGATATAATCGTTGTTGCTACAGACACCGCATTTATTAGTGCAGTTTTTGTAACGAGTACTGGATCTATAATACCACCTTTAATCATATTTACTCCTTCACCTGTTACCACATCTATTCCCCATCCCTCTTTCATATTAGGGCCATAAGGTATGTTTGCGTTCTGTAATATTTTTTTATAAGGAGCTTTAATAGCGTTATGAAGAATTTGTTCTGCAGAGTTTTTATCTTTTAATACTTTACTTGCATTATGTAAAGCAACACCACCACCGGGAACTATACCTTCTTTAATAGCTGCTTTAACAGCATATATAGAATCTTCTACTCTATCTTTTTTTTCTTTTAATTCAATTTTAGAGTTTGCACCTACTTTTAATATAGCTACAGCCCCTGAAAGCATTGCTAGTCTTTGTTCGAGTTTAGACTTTATAAACGGATTCTTTTCCGTTTTAATTTTTTTATTTACTAGGGCTATTCTTTCTTTCGCTTCATCTGGCATCTTGCCGACCGTTATTATTGTAGAAGTTGCATCAGTTACTGCTTTTTCAGCATTACCTAAAACATCGGGAGTAATTAAATCTAAATCATCACCTAATTCTTCATTTATAACTTTCGCTCCGGTTATTGTCGCTAGGTCTTGCATTGTATCCATTTTAGTAGCTCCAAAACCAGGTGTGTCAATAACGTTTATTTTTATATTGCCTTTTACTTTATTCATCAAAAGTGCTGCCATAGGTTGTTGATCTAGGCTTGCTACAATTAAAAGGCTGCGTTTTTCTTTAATAACATGTTCCAATACAGTTTGTATTTTTCTAATACTAGGTATCGGTGATGCTACAATAAGGACGTAGGGGCTTTCAAGTATGGCTTTATTCTTTTCTTTATCTGTTACCAGATGCTGAGATTTTATACCACAATCGAATTGCACCCCATCTACTATTTCGCTGAATGTTTCTTCTGTGTCAGATTCTTCCATTAACACAACACCGTTAGCCCCAACAGATTTATAAGCGTCAGCTATGATCGATCCGAGCTTAACGTCGTTGTTACATGATATAGAAGCGACATCTTCTAGCATTTCATCCTTTATCTTTATACTTTTTGAATCTAAGTATTCCAGTACTTTTTTTAAACCGGCGTTCACACTGTCTTTTATTTGTCTTACAGTATAATCATTAGCCGAGTTCATTTCCTGAAGCAGAGAGTGAGCGAGGACAGTTGCGGTGGTGGTACCGTCACCCGCTTCTCTGACTGTTTTTTTTGCTGCTTCTTTAATTAAGGTAGCCCCTATGTTTTCCACCGGGTTTAATAGTACAACCGATTCAGCAACTGTAACACCGTCTTTTGTTATAACGGGTTTACCCATTGCGTCTTCGTATATTACACATTTACCTGAAGCACCTAATGTAGAGTTAACCGCACTGGCTAATTTCTCCACACCTTGCATTATCCTGTCCCTAGCGTGCATGCCAAAGGCAAGATCTTTAATTATCTCACTTGGGTTATTGTATTCCATTTAATTTAATTTAATTGATAAGAAGTGATTATTTGAATGTCTTTATTACTTTTGGTCCGTCGGCAAACTCAAGCTTCTTCTTATAATGGTCAATGCTCTTGTCTATTGCGTTTTCACAATCATCTAGTGATTCACGTCTGGTTACGTCTATCCAAGCATCTTCCTTGTTGTATTCTGCTTGATAGAACCCGTTTGGTAATTGAACTATTCTCCAGTTCTTTTTGTCAGCTATAAGCTCCCAAAGTTTTCTGGTCTCTTCGGTTATTCCCTGCCCACCTTGTGAGAGAGAATAGGATTTATAATATATGGTCATTGTTTTGGTATTTAGGTTTAATTCCTATAATGTTATAATTACGCACTTTTATGCTTTTTTAGTACCTCTGCCACCATTTCCTCTGTTTACTTTTACAGATACAAATCTACCTCTTGTATGATCATAATCTAATCCTTTCAAATTTATACCTTTTTTCTTTGCCGCACGTCTCTTTCTCTGGTTTTCCGCTTTTTTATTTTTACGGTCCGTTGACATTGCGTACGCTTTATCTCTTGCCGCTTTTCTTTTCGCTGCGAGTGGACTTAACTTTTGTTTTCCCATAGGTTTTTACTTTATCTCTTATACCCATGAAATTTACGCTCATAAGGTGTTTATAGTGTTTATTACTCATACTTTATTTATTACGCGACAGTAGCTACTTATTAAATATTAATTTACTACCTATTGTCACGCTGTAGTGTTTTTCTTGTATAACAACAAATTGTCCTAAACAATCTTGGAAGTACATTCTATACCTCGGCGATAAGTCTAATAGCTCTTGCTGTCTCTCTCCGACCCAGGTGAATACTTCCTCCTCGGTCACAAATTGATTCTTAGCTTTTATATACTTAATTTTTTGCATAGTCCAATATAGTGAAAAAAAGTGATTAGATGAGTAGAGGTAATGGGTTACGCAATATTACACGCAAGTGAGTCGAACACGGAAACGCCTTTTTTTACCCCCACCGGGCCTCTTTTTACCTGGTTTTGCCAGAACGGTTTGCCTTTTGCCGTGCTGCCCAGGGGTGCCATGGCGGGCCACATACCTGTACTGTAGCGTGCATGGTAGCTTTTACCTGGTTACTCTGGACTAGCCTGACACGAACTGTTATTGATATTAAGTACATGGAAGCAATAATCTTTTTAAGTCCAGCGGTGCTATTCCTGCTGGTAGTAGTGATAAGCCTGGGGTCAAACTCGGAGGAGTCCAATACGGATAGTAATTGATATTATATATGAATTTAAAAATTAATAAAATGCAAAAACAATTAATACAATTAATAAATAAAACAAGTAATAAATATAGTTTAAATATACTTTATTCAATAGAAAAATTACAAAGTGACTTAAAGCTATTAAAAGCAGCTGAGTTAAAAGAAATAAAGCGCAGGGAAAAAAGCCTGGAAGCAAACGTGGGTATCTGGACAAAAGAGTTCATAACAAATAAAATTAAGTAACCCAAATCAAACCGAACTTAACACGAAAGTGTTTTGATATTAAATATGAATTAAATTAATAATAACTAAAATAAATTAAAATGACTAAAAGTAAAGTAGTAACTAAAAAGAGCACGGTCAACAGTAATCCCGTTGCAAACAAACAAAAAGTAAATAGTATCGTATCTAAAAGATTCGTAATAAGAAAGAAGTTAGTCGGACAGGGTCTGATTATCAAATACACGAACTACGATGGCAAAGTATGCGATTACGACCATGATAAAGTGTATCATGAGAACCAAGACAGGTTCGATGGCATGGCATGTTTCAAGAAGTATAAGATATATACTCAGAGCTTCAACCTACCAAGGTTTGTTAGAGACATGAAATCATACATCTAATATGTTGTTAGTTTAGTTCGAGGGTCTGCAGTTCGCAGGCCTTCAGCTAAGCTCACTAGTCCAAGCTTAACACGACTTAAAACTGATATAATAATTGAATATAAAATTAATAACATGACAAAAGAATTTAATTACTCGGTCGAAGTCAGACAAGAAGTCGACTGGCCACAAGGAAATTACACTGAAGATTGGTATGAGTTTAATACCAAAAAAGAAGCTCTCGACTTTGCGCGAGAATGCGAGAAAGAAGGCGCTACCGTGCACAACGTCTTAGATTACGAATCGGTACAAAGAAACTATGATCCGATCGATATAACAAATGAGATGTATTAATTAAACAAACCTGATAACCCGTAGTACCTTTGACCTGATCGGCCCTCGTGGCACCGCAGGAATACAGGGGAACGGGCAGGTGCGTATAGCATGTATAGCAAAAATGAGTAAGGTGGGCCACTGTTCTGCTCGCTACGCTCGCTTACTTTCCTGGACCGAGCACGATTCTATACTGATATAATAAGAAAAAGTGTGACAGTAGGGTGTTATTATTTATATTATACTACCTAACGTCACGTTTTTGTACTTTACTCACAGTAAGAGAAGAAGCGTAATACCTGTACACTACTTATCTACACTTAAACAAAACTACTACTTTACTATTATGAGTCCAATACGGATTTACTATGATATTATAAGTGAACTAAAAATAGTAATAATGCAACATTTTAAAGTAAAATATAAAAATTCTTTATCAAATCCAAATAGTCTCTATTATAAAAGACACAATGGAATTTTAACAAAAATAGTTACTTGTAAAAGTGAAAAAGAAATATATAAACTTGATAATAATAGTAAAAACATAATAAGTATAGAAAAAATATAAAAAATAATAATATGGAAAGTAAAAAAGAATTAATACACTACATAGATTGGGAATTACTAAGTGAAGACTACAACTTAGAGAGTGGAGAATGTCCACCTGACTTGCATTTTGCAATAGAAGATTTATTAGAAAAATTTATAAGAATAAATAAGTAAAAATATGAAAGATTTAAAATTAATATATAAAGAAATTTTATTATACCAGAATGGTGACATTTGTCATGAGGATTTCATGAACAATATAGATAAAATTCAAACAGAAAGTACAACACTAATCCATATAGATATAAAATTATAATAATAATAATATGAAAATAGAATTTAGACAAGCACAGGTAGGTACACTAGTAAAATTTCTTTACCAGTTAAAAAGAGTAAAATCTGGAAGAGAAGAAATACAAATAGAAGAACTAATCAATACGATTATGTTTGGTAATGAGTTTATGGACTCAGAGGACAAAGGTGAAATTAAAACATATACAGAATTATGATAGTATATAGAGATGGTAAAGATGTAACCAGAGAAGTACTCGACCGTTCATACAAAAGAATGGGGTATAAAAAGGTAAATGGTAAACTTGTTAAAATAAACAACGAGCCTGATACGAAATAGTAATGATATAAATATAAATTAAAGATTATGATTTTAACAATATTAAATTTTATGGACAGTAAAGTATATCAAAAAGATATGACTGAAGAACCAGACTGGAATGAGGACTGGAAAAATATAAACTATGAAGACTACTTAATTGAGTATGGTTTTAGTTTAGATAATATAGAATGGATGGCGAGGAACGCCGATGAAGGATTAACACCAATTGAAAATCACGGGTAATGGAAAAATGTAATTACTGTAATAGTGAAGAAGTAACATATAACCAATTAATAATGGACAGCTATTGCTCTGATTGTGGCCAATGGCAAGAAAGTGAAAATTATGAGCAAGTATAGAAATTTAGCAGAACTTAATAGACTCAGTGACGAAATGTTTGCAGAGTTTGGGTTTCACTCGTTAACAGATGATGAGAAAGAAGCGGTATTAAAACATTACATAAGTAAATATTTAAACGATGGAGTGGTACCAAAATAAAATAGACGGTGAATGCTACAACTGTGGTCACACAATATTAACGTCAATTGTAAGTGATGATATATGTGGTGATGTATGCCCAAGATGCGGTGAAGAACAGATCGAAGCTGACACGATCGAGTATTGATATAAAAATAAATTATTACTATGAAACATTATCCAACTAAAAAGCAATTAAAAATACTTGACTCAACTGAATTAATTCAAATAATTCAAGAGCTCAAAAGTGAAGTTAAAAGAATGAATAAATTTACATACTGGACAAAATTAGATTAATATGACAAGCAATAATATAAGTGAGTGGCTATCTGAAGCAGAACAAGCCGCTAAAAACTACCAAAAAGATTGTATTGATACGATCGTTACTGATATAAATTGGGAACTAATGAGTGATGACTACGAATTTGAAGACGATTATATAAGTGAACATATGCATGAATATTGTGAAAGCAAAGTAATGTATACTGAGGATTGCAAAAAAATTATAGATGAGTTAAGCTATGATGTGTTTGCAGATGACCCTATGACAGGGCAAAGAGCTAACAACATTCACCAAGCAGCTTATTTAGCTTTAGAGGGAGCGTTGTATGGCGTTGATATTCAAACAATAATAAAAAATAAATTAAACCTTAATAAAGATGACTAGAGAGCTGATCGATATAGAAGTTAAAGAAGCAATGAAAAAAGTAATTGACACTTTAGAAAATCATAATACAGATGCGTTGAGCCCTGTTGGTTATATGGATAGTAGAATACATAACTTAATACAGGAAGCGGTAGTAAGTGCTATACACTCCATTGCTGATGACTTAAGTTATAAGTTTAAGTTAGGTAGTTATGCAAACGAGCCTGACACGAAAGACAAATGATATTATATATGTAATATTTATTTTAACTAGGTGGCTACTACGGCTATAAAAATGAAACGGTATTGCACGGCAAAGTCGTCATTCACCTAAATACAGCGACGTGGAGAAGTGGTATCTCGTTGGGCTCATAACCCAAAGGTCGGCAGTTCGAGTCTGCCCGTCGCAACTAAGTGGAAATATGTAAAGAAGATCGGTTAATAGCTCCTTTAATTCAGATTTCATTTAATTAGGATTAACAAAAGATCTTTAGGTCTAATAAATTAATCCGTGGTGTACAAAGTAAATGGAGGCTCGCAGTCCGGCTTGTGAGCAGAGAGGTTCGAATCCTCTCGTACTTTCTATGAGAAAAGTAAGTAAAGAAGTTTTACTAGTTGATAGTAAAGCAATTAAACAGGTCTCGTATGATCGAGAAAAGAGGATACTACTAGTGTTGTTTCAAAACGGTACTATGTATTCATATTGGAAAGTACATGTACGTACATTTCAAAGAATGCGTAATTGTCATTCTATAGGAAAGTTCTATAATAAGAACATAAAGAACACGTACAGTCACACAAAGCAAAGTATAAAAATAATATAGTGAAAGGAGAAGACTTTGGGTTTACTAAAGATGAGTTAGATGAGATCGATAATATTGCTGCTGAATTTTTTAAAGATGAATACTTTAGAGAAGAGAGAGCTGGTTATACACTAACCATTTATGAGTTGGTCGATCTAATTCACACGAAATTACACATTGATGAGACTACACTTACCAACGAAAAGTTAGATTTTCTTGATAAGTTCCACCAAAATAAGTATATTCGTGCTGTAATCTACACTTCACTAGTACAGATTAGCAAAACTATTTACGAACACTATCTTAAAAATAAGTATGGAAAATGATACACGCGAATGCGTTATCTGCCATCACTCATTTCAGGGTAGAGGCCATAATCCTTTTCCAATTAAAGAAGAAGGAGAATGTTGTGGAGGGTGTAACAACACTATAGTTATACCACACCGCATTGCACTATACACTGAAATCGGTGGTAGTTTAAGGTTTTAATGTCACACGACAATAGTATGCTAACGGGTCCAACACGGATACCGAATGATATAATATACAAATAAAGTAAAATATGAAAAATTATAAAGAAACAAAAAGTACTGCATTAACAGAAGCCTTATTAAATATGGTATCTGAAAAGCACTTCGACAAGAAGTATAAAGAGCTAGATAGCTTCCAAAAAAACTATTGCGCTAAGTATGTATTAGATTACATTAACAAGACTGACGCACTTAAAACTGAAATAGTATTATGAGTTACGCAGATACACCAATACATGAGCTTCCGCAGCCGGATAGCTATGTACAGGCAATTGAAGATTACTTCGGCACAGAAGTTATTGTTACCGATGATATATACAGTGGCAAGCTTAAAGGTTGGGCTATATATATAACAGAAGAAAGCATGGATGGTACACCTATGCACTATGTTACGCAAGATACTTCTAAATGTACTTACCTTGCTAATATGACTAGTGATGCTCAAGATCTTTGGGACGAGTTAGAATCTGATATTAAAGGTGGTTATAAAGTTGCTATCTATACTTGGTTTGCTGATGAGCTTAATAACGGTGGTACAGCCGAAGATATATGCGAAGAAGTATGGGACTACGCTTGCGACACGTCACGTATTGATGCAGAAAAAAATGCAAAATTAAACTTAAGTAATATTGAAGTAGATGAAAGTTAAAATAAAACATTCACCCGCTAAGTTATTATTATCCGGAAAAAAAGCGCGTCACGAAACTTACGTGGCGTCGCGAATCTGGGATATACACGAGGAAATTAGCCGTATAACATTTAATATCGATCGTGTAAAGGTAACGCCTAAAACTAAAGAAGCGAGAGCACTTGAAATATTTGATGAAATCAAAAATAAATTGTGGTACTTAAGGAAATATCAGAGGTATTACAGATTATTAAGAGTATGACAATAGGTACAATAATTAATATAGTAGCACGCAAATGTCGCACGAACGAAACCTTGAATATTTAAATAGACACAGAATAGTATATAGGCGCGATCCTATATTTGATATGCCAAATGAAGAGACAAAAGATTATAAGCTCTATACTGCTGGAACTCATGAATGTTATGAGTTGTTTAGGAGCAAAGCTAAGATTACTTCTTTTAAATCTTTGAAGTGGCATCTATTAGTATTGTGGTATTTAAATGATCACATAACCAAATCTATGTTTTTAAAATTAGGAAAGCACATTACAAACAAGTCAAATGGATTTATTACATTCGTAATAGACGAGAACAGATTAGTAAACATGGTTGAAAGTTTGTGGTTGCAGGAATTGGATAAGCCTCCTAAGAATAGATTAAGGAAAATTATATTTAAAGATAGTTGTAGACTTGATCGTATTGAAAAGCTAAAGCTTGTTGGTAAAGTATTAGGACGAGGAAAGAAAGCAAGTGAAAGCGATATGTATGAAGCAATGCTATACATGCACGACGTAAGTAAGAAAATCACAGTTAAATCCTTAGCTGCTCAACTTCAAGTAACTACACGTACCATATTTAGAAATATGAGTAGCTCTTTAAAAGAAGAGAAGCAAAGATTAAACGATGAAACACTACAGTGTAAAAAACTACATACGTTACAAAGAACAGTTAACAGAAAGGTTATTTGAAGAATGTTGCAACTCCGAAACATCTCGAGAACACTTAATAGAATGCGCAAGACCGCTAGTAGAAGCGGTAGCATGGAAATTC
>Ga0209337_1004161_pt1 | contig 10059 bp, 7 predicted proteins | sample LinPmetageLP53_FD_184044 | JGI IMG/M metagenome (GOLD analysis project Ga0209337, IMG submission 184044) | Marine viral communities from the Pacific Ocean - LP-53 (SPAdes) (version 2) | ecosystem: Environmental > Aquatic > Marine > Oceanic | place: Pacific Ocean | collected 2010-02-08 | reverse complement strand
AAATTTTAAAATCTGGTGCAGAATTATCTGGTACAGGTTTAAATATTTTAAGATCAAATGTTGAGCAAGCAGAAATAGAAAAAAATATTATGGAATACAATTCAAAAATAGGTCAAGCAAGAAAATTTGAAGAAGCAAATTTTGCACGAATACAAGGAAACATTGCAAGACAACAAGCTCGTATGGCTCAATTAGCAACAATAACACAAACAGGTACTAGTTTACTAGCAATGAAAGGATAATTATTATGCCAAAAATTCCAACATATCAAGCTAGAGGAAGAGTTACTACTGATGTGCCTAGTGTTAAAAGTAATGTTCAAACTCCAATACCAACTATTGCTGGACAATTACAATCTACAATAGCTCGATATTATGTTGCTGAAAAAAAAGAAGAAGCAAAAGTAAAATCAGCAGAATATGAAAATGAATCTTGGAATGAGTTGTATGGTATTTATGATAAATATAAAAACAATCCATATCCAACAGACGCTAGTAATGGTTTCTTAAAAGATGTAGATGCTTATAAACAAAATTTTTTAAATACAACATTAGCTAATGAATCTAACTTCACTAAAAAAGCATGGTTATCAAGATTTGATGGTAATACCAGCTCTACATTATTAGCTTTAAATAAATCATCAAGATCTAAACTTAATCAAAAAGAACAAGAAGAATTTGATAAATTTGGATCTTCATTGTCAACTAGAATTAGACTAGATAATTCTTTTCTAGCAACAGCAGATTCTGAGATTGATAACTATGTTTTAAAATACACAGATAAATTTGTAAGAGAAGAGAAAAGAAAAAACTTATTTAAAGTAAAAAATGCAACTATCTTAGATAAACAATCAAGAATAGATCCTGTAGGATTATTAAATCAATTAAGAAAAAACCCAGACTTATATTCTGATGTTCCAGAAGAAAAAGAAGCTGCAATTAAATATGCACAAAATCTTATTCAACAAGGAAATGATAAATATTTTGATGGTGTTATTAATAGTCTTATTGCTAGTACTCCTTTTGGACAACAAGCAGATGTTGTCTCATCAATAGAACCTCAAATTAAAAAATATTTTTCAGATCCAAAATTACAAATTAAAGCAATGAATGATGCTCAAACTGCTTTTGATAACAAAAGAAAAACAATTATTAAAGAAGGAGCTGCTGAATATTATATTAATAATAATGCAAAAATTAATCAAGACTATCAAGCATCATTAACAGATCCTACTAAATTTAAAATTTTTTCTGAATCATTAAATAATTTATATGATGAACAAAATGTACCAGATAAATACAGAACATATTTGCCTAATAATAAAATATTAGAAATAAAAGATTTAATAAAAGGTGCTACATCTCCAGATGCAAGATTGCAAGTTGTCAAAGATTTAAAATCTTTTTATGGAAATAGTATGCCATATATTAATAAACAAATTTACAAACAAATTGGACCAGATGTTTCTTTAGCAATATCTGTAAATGATCCAGAATTACAATCATTATCTATTCTTGGAGAGCTTAATGATGAACAAAAGAAATTTGTTAGAAGCAAAGTAAACGATACTAATTTAGAAGAATCATTATTAAAAACAATAAATTCAAACTTATCTTCTCTTGCAGATGTTGTTGCAAATCAACCAGAAGGTTATGCAACTTATAGTGAGTTTATACAAACTACTGCATCATCATTAAAAAATGCTGCAATGAATGGAATACTAGAAGATAAATATAAAAGTGCAAATGATGCTGCTAATGATTTGTCTGAAAGATTTTTAGCAGATTATAATTTTACTAATGACACATTCTATATTCCTTTTGATGTAAATGGTAAAATTGTTAATCAAGATGTAATCGAAGCAAAAGCTCGTGTTTGGGAAAATAAATTATATTGGAATGATATAGATTTAGAAGATTTTAATGTTGACTTAATTGGTTCTGGTGGAAAACTTTTAACTAAAGAAGAGACAATAGATTTTTTTAAAAAAAATGGTGAATGGTATATGGATGGTAATACTGGAATTAAATTTGGTGTTAAAGAACCTTTTGGTGGTTTTACTCCAATGACTATAAATAACAAAAATATAAAAATAAATTTTTTAGATTATGATGGAGAGTTTTCTTCTATGAAAGATATAAATGGAAACAGTTATGTAATGGATATGAAAGACATTTATAAATTTTTAGATGCAGAGTACATGGGAGTACAAACACCATAATGATAGGATTAGATATATCTGTAAAAGACGCATCACCAGCAGAAAGAGCTACAGCTGTTGATAGGATGCCTGTTGGTTGGCTTGATACTGTTGGAACAGTATTTGATTTAGCAAATGAAAATGCTCCATACAAAGCAAGTAAAAGAGGTATACAAAGATCTTACGCAAGTCAAAGAGATGATGAGATTATTCCTATGGCAGAGCTTAATGAAAAATATGCTCCTATAGGTTTAAGTTTTATGGAAGATCATAGAAAAGGTTATGTAGATTTATTGGTAAATAAAAGATTAGATGACATGAAAAAACAAAATATTATTTCTCGTGGTCCAAAAAATATATTTGCTCAAGGAAGTTATTTTTTATCTGGATTAGGTGGATCTTTTTCTGATCCTATAAATATAGGAACTATGTTTGTTCCTGTTGTTGGTCAAGCAAGATTTTTAACAATGGTTGGAAAATATGGCAAAACTTCAGCTAGATTTCGTAGAGGTTTAATTGAAGGGGGTGTTGGTAATACTTTATTTGAACCTGTAGAAATGTCTATGGCTCTTTCAGAACAAAGAGATTATGGAGCAATGAACTCAATCTATAACATTGCATTTGGTTCTTTGTTTGGTGGTGGACTTCAAGTAGGTTTAGGAAAAGTTGGAGATGTTTATAAAAGATATACAGGCAGAGATAATATTTATCAAGATATTGAAAATGCTCCTATAGAACTAAAAGATGATTTAGTTAAATATTCTATTGGTCAATTAATGCAGGGTAAAAGAATAAATGCTACTGCATTTTTAGAAGAAACAAAATTACAAAGAAATAAAGAATTAAGAATACAACAAATTAATCAAACTCAATTAAAAGCAAACTTAGGTACTATTACTGATGCTGATGCTCAACCTAAAAAAACAGATGTTGCAAGTGTTAAAGAATTTAGTGATGAAATAAAACAAAAAATAGAATCTAGCTTACCTGCAAAACAAAAATTAGAATTACAAAAATTAAAGAAACAATATGATTCTTTAGAAAAAAAATTACAACAAAAAAGATTAAAAAAAATAGAAGGTAAAGACGAAATTGATTTAGATATTGTTAATAAAGATAAAAGTTTAATTCCTTATATTGCTAAACTAACTTCACTAAATAAAAAAATAAAAACTTTTGAAGATAGAGGTCAAAATGCTTTAGTAAGAAATTTTGTGCAAAACCAACAAGCAATGAAACAAAAAGGTTCTAATGTTAGTTACAATCTTTTAGGAAAATTAGAAGAACTAAGACAAATACATTCTAATCCTTCTGCGTTTGAAATTAAGAATGGACAAATTACAGGTCGTGCAAATAAATTAAATTTAAACACTTTATCTGATACTGAATTACTTTTAAGAAATAGTGAAGAGTCATTACAATCTACTGGTAAAGGAAGTGAAACAAGAAGCATTGGTTCAAAACAAAATGATACTGATAATTTAGAAATTGCTACAAGTTATAATTTAATTAAACAAATAAATACAGAAAGTGTAAGAGAAATTCAAGACTCTATAGATCAATTAGTAGATGAGTTTTCTGGTCTTGAAAATTTTGCAAAAGATAGATTTCCTGTTCTTCAAGATTATATTAATAAAGTAAATGCAGAATTAAAAAATATTGATAATACAATAAGTAAAGAAGATGATTTACTTAAAGGAATAAAAGTTGGCTATTCTTGTTTAATTAGAAGAGGATCATAATGAGTGTTAAAGATTGTATAGTAGAAGTTCAATCAGCAGTTAAAGATTTATTTAATGATAAAGAAGCTGCAGATATTGTTAATAAAATTAAAAATAAAATAGATGAAAAAAGAATTGCAAAAGAAATAGATTTATCTGAAGAAAGAATAGTAAAAGAAATAGCAGACGAACAAAAAAAAATTAATCTTATAAAAAAATTAAATGCTTTAAAAGCTAGACAAATAGCTTTTGAAAGATTTGCAGATAATATTGAAAATTTTCCAAACAAACCTCTTGATGGACTTAAAGCTATGCTTGGAGGAATTACCGCATCCAATAAAGGCTCCAGATTGTCTGTAGATAATTATCAACTTTTATTTAAAAATAAATACCAAGGTGGATTTGAAGAAGAAATGACTTCTGCTGGTTTAACTGATTTAGCAAAATCAAAAGAAATGGAATTACCAATTATACAAGAGACAATGGATAATCCTTTTTTACGCTTATCTGATGTAGAAAAAAAAAAGATGACAGAAATTGGTGAGCAGTTACCACCAGATGCTCCAAAATACGATAATCAATATGCTTATGATATTGCAAAAATAATTACTAAATATAATAATTTTATTTTAAATGATAAAAATTCTTTAGGAGCTTTTATATCAAGATTACCTGGTTATGTTTTTAGACAAAGTCATATTTCAGAAAAAATGCTAAGAGCAGCAGGAGATAATATAAAAGATGAAGCAGCTCATAAATTAGAATGGACTAATTTTATAAAAAAAAAATTAAATCACGAGTTAACATTTAAAGATGAAGATCCAGATAAATTTACATCTGGAGCATGGAATAATATTATTTCTGGTCATCACATAACTACACTAGATGCTAATCAACAACTTGGTTCACGAAATATAGCTAATAGATCTAGTGCAGAAAGAGTGTTTCATTTTAAAGATGGTAGAGCTTTATATGAATATAATCAAAAATTTGGTCATGATAATTTAATGGATTCTCTTTTAATGGGATTTGAAAAAGCTGGACAAGATGTAGGTTTAATGACAGCTTTAGGAGTTAATCCTCGTAATACATTGGACAATATTATTACTCTTTTAAGAAATCATTATGGTGGAACTATTGCAAAAGATTTAAATTTTTCTAAAATAGAAAATGTATTTAAAGAATTAGATGGTTCTATTAATTCTGGATCTGGAAATATGCAAGCTAAAATTGGTTCAGCAATAGGAGCATTACAAGAAACTGGTAAATTAGGAGGTATTACTCCAACATCTTTTTTTGGTGATCTTCCCAATATGATGACAGAAATAAAACATCAAGACATGAATATGTTTGATTCAATGAATATAGTATTTAAAGAATTAAAAAGAACACAAAATAAAAAAGAATTACAACAAATATTGAAACCTTTTAATTTATTTGCAGCTAATTTTGTTGGAGCATTAAATCAACACGCAGTTGTTAGAGAAGAAATGACAGGAGTTTTATCAAAATATAGAGCTGGTTTTTATAAATATACTGGTTTTACTGGACTAATGCAAAGAATGAAATCTGGTATGTTTATGGCAATGCAAAACCATTATGGAATTTTAGCAAAAACAAATGCTTGGAATCAATTAACAGATCAAACAAAAATAAATTTTGGTTTATATAAAATTGATGAAGGTATGTGGAATATAATGAGAAAATCAACTTTAAGAGAATTTGAAGGTTATGAACTATTAACTTTAGAAAATTTTAAAGACATTCCTAAAAGTGATATTGTTTCTTATTTGAATAAAACACAACCCAAACTAAAAAAAATTACAGATAAAAAAATAAAAGAAACACAAGATATGATGCAATCAAAATGGAGAATGTTTTTATATGATAGAACTCATCATGGGGTTCTTGAACCAGGAGCTAGAGAAAGATCTATTTTAAATCAAGGATTTGAAAGAGGTACTACTGCTGGATTATTGATAAGATTAATGACAAAATTTAAATCGTTTCCTACTACTGTATATACTAGAAAATTAGAACTTATGTATAAAGGTTCTGGTGATAATCCTAGGTATAGCGATTATATCCCAGCATTAGCTTATTATACTGTTCTTGGAACTATGTTTGGTTATGCAAGTTTATCTTTTGCAGATATGTTAATGGGAAGAGAACCTAGAGATCCTAAAGATCCAATGACAGCATTAGCATCTTTTGCTAAAGGTGGTGGAGGATCTATTTATGTTGATCTTTTAAATTCTGAAATAAGTAGATCTAATGGTGGAGCAGCATCTACTATTCTTGGACCAGCTTTTGCTGATGCTGAAGGATTATTTAAAGTATTAGAAAATACATTTAAAGGTAAATTTGATAAAGCAGGTTTAAAAGCATACAGATTGTTTGAAGCTAATACACCTGTAGATGTTTGGTTTTTAAGACCAGCTTATAATTATTTAATTGGTTATCAAATTAAAGAGATGATAGACCCAGGTTATTTTGATAGATTACAAGGCTATACTAAACAAAATACAGGACAAGAATTTTTTTTAAAACCATAGACAAAGGATAGATAATTTAATATAGAGAGAGTAACATGACAGTATCTTCAACTACAGTAAAAAATTCCTACTCTGGTAATGGGAGTACAACCCAATTTGCATATGGGTATAAAATATTTGCAGACTCAGACTTAATCGTAATTATTAGATCAGCAGCAGGTACAGAAACTGTTAAGACTTTAAGCACACATTATAATGTTGCAGGTGCAGGAAATGCTAGTGGAGGTTCAATAACTTTTACAAGTGGTAACACTCCAGCGTCTGGTGAAACAGTTGTAATAATTAGAGAAGTTCCGCAAACTCAAGCAATAGATTATATTGCTAATGATCCATTCCCTGCGGAATCTCACGAAGAGGGTTTGGATCGTGGAACCATGACAACTCAACAAGTTCAAGAAGAACTTAATAGATCAATAAAATTATCTAGAACAAACACAATGACATCTACAGAGTTTACTGTAGGTGCAACAGAAAGAGCCAATAAAATTTTAGCATTTGATAGTGCAGGAGAAATTTCAGTAACACAAGAATTAGGAACTTACAAAGGTACAGACGCAACAGTAACTACTGAAGCATATAATGTTAGAGATATAATTAAATCAACTACTACAGCTCAACTTAATAATGTTTACATTTGTATAGCAGACGCTGTTGTAGGAGATTCATTAACAGACACAGATCACTTTGAACTTTTGATAGACGCAGTTAGTGCAGCAACTTCTCAAACTGCCGCCGCTTCATCTGCAACCGCTAGTGCAAATAGTGCCACAGCTAGTGCCAACTCAGCTACAGCAAGTGCAAATTCTGCAACTGCTAGTGCTTCATCTGCATCAACCGCTTCTACAAAAGCTAGTGAAGCGTCAACTTCTGCAACAAATGCTGCAGCATCTTTTGATTCTTTTGATGACAGATACCTTGGTGCAAAATCTTCAGCACCATCTACAGACAATGATGGTAATGCTTTATTAACTGGAGCATTGTATTTTAATTCTTCTTCTAATCAAATTTTTTCTTGGACAGGTTCAGCTTTTCAAGCAATCAAACCCACTTCATCTGAACAAACAAATATTAATACAGTAGCTGCAGACGCAACTGACATTGGTGCAGTAGCAGGTAAAGCAACTGAAATTGGTAGACTAGGTACTTCAGACGCAGTAGCTGATATGGCTATCTTAGGTACTACAGACGTAGTAGCTGATATGAATACACTGGGTACTTCAGATGTAGTAACTGACATGAATGTTCTTGGAACTTCAGCAAATGTTACAGCAATGAATACTTTAGGTACATCTGCAAACGTAACTGCTATGTCAAATTGTAGTGGTTCAATAGCCAATATTAATACAACAGCATCTAATATTACAGACGTAAACACTTTTGCAGTTAGATATAGAATAGGATCATCAAATCCAACTAGCTCACTAGATGCAGGAGATTTATTTTTTAATACCTCAGATAATACATTAAAGGTTTATAATGGTTCAGCATGGGTTACTATTCAAGCTGATACAGACGTTAAAGTTGCTGTTAGTTCTAATGATACTACAGCAGGTTTCTTAAATGGTAAAATAGTTGCTGGAGAAGCTGTTACTTTGACAGAAAATAATAATGGTGGAAATGAAACATTAACAATAGCTGCTATAGACCCAACGCCACTTGCAATTGCTTTGGGATAGTATAAAAGGAAAAATAGGAGATTAAAATTAAATGGCAAACACTTTTAAAACAGTAACATTCGCAGCAGAACCTGCATCCGCTGGTACACCTTATGTTATGTATACTGCAGCATCTGGTACAACTACAGTTGTTCTTGGATTAATACTTACAAATATACACACTACTGCAATTACAGTTGATGTTCAGTTAGTAAGTGATACAGCAAATAGAAATGGTAACAACAATGTTGCTAATGGTACATCATTATTAGTTAAAGACGTAAGCATCCCTCAAGGATCTAGTTTAGAAATTTTAACTGGCTCTAAAGTTATTTTAGAAGCAACAGATAAAATTCAAATAGATTGTTCGGTTGCAGATAAAGTATCTGGTACACTTTCAATAATGGAAATTACATAGGAGTTTTAATTGTCTTACATAGGAAATACTCCTGCAGAAAACTACGCAAGTTTCTTAACACAAACTTTTTCAGTTACAGCTACAGCTAGTTATACTTTAGATCATGCTGTAAGTAATGAGAATGATATTAGACTTGTAATTAATAATGTGGTTCAACAGCCTGGAAGTGGCAAAGCATATACTGCTAGTGGTACAACTTTAACACTTAGTGAAGCAACAGCATCTACTGATGTCATGTATTGTGTTTATCTTGGTAGAGCTTTACAAACTGTAAATCCTCCAAGTGGTTCTGTTGGCACAAGTCAATTAGTAGATGGTGCTGTTTCAAGTTCTAAATTAAGTTCTGGTAAAGTTTTACAAGTTGTTGGAACTCAAACAGATACAGTATTTTCAACTACATCTACTTCTTATGTTGATGTTACTGGATTTTCACTTTCTATAACTCCATCTTCAACTTCTAATAAAATATTAATTTTATTAGATTTTATGTATGGAAATAGTGCGTCAGTTATAAATGCTTGTCAATTAAAAAGAAACACTGATGTTATAGCGTTAGGTGACCCTATTAATAATTTAGGTAATGTTTATTTAGCACATGGTAGTGCAGGACAAGGATTTGGAAATTTTGGAATTAATTATCTTGATACTCCAAATAGCACAAGTGCATTAACTTATAAATTACAGGTTTTAACTGCTAGTGGAGGAACACTTAAAATAAATAGTAGAAATGATAATAACAATTCAGCAGAGAGAATTGGTTCACTAACATTAATGGAGATAGCAGGATGATTATAAAAGCAATTTTAAAAATAAATCCTAGTGCAGAAGTAACTGTTACAGGTAAAGATATAGATACCTGCGAAATAGAATGGTTAAATGGCACAACACCAATATCAAAAGAAGATATTAAGGCAATGATGCCTATTGTTGAACAAGAAATTAAAGACGCAGAAACTAAAAAAATTAACGACAAAGCAACTGCTAAATCTAAATTAAAAGCATTAGGATTAACTGATGCTGAAGTGGAAGCATTACAAGGATAAATTATGGCAATATCAAAAATAAATAGAAATTCTTTAGACACTGGTATAGATGACAATTCAGATGCAACAGCTGTAACTATAGATAGTAGTGAAAATGTGTTAATAAATGCAACATCTGTTGTTGGAACAGGAAAATTTCAATCTTCACTTAGTGCTTCAGGATTTTGTTCAACAATGAGTTCACCAGGAAACCAAGCAGATTATATTCAATTCCATAATGGTTCAGAAGTAGGTTCAATTAAACGTAGTGGTGGAAGTGGTGTTGCTTATAACACTTCATCTGACTACAGATTAAAAGAAAATGTAGTTGATATTGAAAACGCAACAACAAAACTAAAACAATTAAAACCAAAAAGATTTAATTTTATAACAGATGCAAATACAACAGTTGATGGATTTATTGCACATGAAGTTCAAACAGTAGTACCAGAAGCAATTTCTGGTGAAAAAGATGCAGTTAAAGAAGA
>Ga0209337_1004160_pt1 | contig 10062 bp, 16 predicted proteins | sample LinPmetageLP53_FD_184044 | JGI IMG/M metagenome (GOLD analysis project Ga0209337, IMG submission 184044) | Marine viral communities from the Pacific Ocean - LP-53 (SPAdes) (version 2) | ecosystem: Environmental > Aquatic > Marine > Oceanic | place: Pacific Ocean | collected 2010-02-08 | reverse complement strand
CATTGACTTCTCTATAGAACCATATCTGTCCACTTGAGTTGTCTATAATTGTATTGTACTGAGTTACTTTATCGAACCCTAATGAGGTACCAATTATACTACCAGAAGTATCACCACTTCCTGCTTTGTCTCTTTGTTTTTGTTTGACAACATTTATTTCTTCAAACAATTTAAGAACATCTTGAAGAAAATCAACATCTAACAAGTCCATATCTAACTCATTAAATTCTAAATCTTCTTCACCTTCGTCCCAATCTTCTTTTAAATGATCTATATCTAAATCATTAAAATCTAAAAGACTGTCACCACCTTCACTAGATTCTGAAGCTTGTTCATCTTCTGCTTCTTTTATTTTTTCTGGTGGTGAAACAATAAACATATTGTCTATTGAATCTAAATCCATTATATTATCTAGAGTTACAGGTTGTACTGGAGGAGTTGAAAGACTACTAACCATAGTAGCTTGAAACGCTTCATTCAATACTACAGTTCCACCTTCATTTGTAACTGTTATTTCACCTGACGGAGTACAATCTCCATCTATAGTACATTCTGATTCAGGTAAAAGTATTACTAAACTTCTCCCCAATTCATCAACACTAGTTGTAAAGCTAGTTCCTCTAACACCAATAGTTGCTGTTGGAGTTGTAATTACAATATTCTCTTTTGGGACTAATCCCAATCTACCTGTTGTAAATCTAGCGGTACCAGATACAAACTTCATAGTCATTTTCGACTTTGAAGGATCTGGGTCAAAATAGTATTCATCTATTACTACTTCTGTATGCTCTGTTAGTTTCAGATTCGTATCATCAATAAACTTGATGTTCATTCTACCTTGAGCTGTTTCTATTGAATCTTTGAAGAATACATCTTCTCCGATACCTCCAACTAAGGTTTCACCTGTCTCTCTTACTATACCACTACTTCCGTTGTGTTCAGTAATATCTCCTATATCATTAGCATATATTAAAGTAGATAATAGACAAAAACTAATCGCCTGTATCTTTTTGTTTAATATTAATCGTTGCATTTTCACTATCAAACTCTGCTATAATCTCACTATGACATGAATTAATACCACTAGGGCATGTTCCTGAACTTTGTATAATATCAATATTACCACTAGATTGAACTAGTTCTAAATCAATTTTATGATATGACCCATCAGTCATACTAGTGTTCACATCATTTGAACTACCTGTGACATCAATATCATATCGAGCATCGTCAACTTCAATAATAGTTGTAAATACATTTGAACTACCACTAACATCAAGATCAAAATCTAATCTTTCAGCTGATTGAGCTGAACCCCAATCTAAATTCATTGTATTTGAACTACCACTCCAAGTCGCTAATAAGTTTGATGAATCAGCAGAACCTGAAGCTCCGATATTCTGATCCCAAATATTACTATTACCAGTAAGATTAACACTAACTGTAGATTGATCAAGAATCATTGGACCATATATTTGGTTAAGATTACCGATCTGATCAAAGTTTATATTATTAGATGTACCAGTGATTATCATATCATTAGCACATAGACCACTTGAGATAGTACCACATAACTTATTACCATAACCGATTTGATCGATTGTCAAAGTAAGTGTATCACCTGTCTGATCAATTTTAATCTCGTTATCTGTAGTTGCAGCTGCAAATAATAATGTAGGTGTGAATAATGTAAAGAATAATAATTTATTTATCATCTTCATTTTCTTTTTCCTCTTTGTTTATATTATCTTCTTCGGTGACTACGATAATTTCAGCTTCTTCCATGACATCAGATATTTTATTTTTAATAAGTTTTTCTGTAGCCGGCCATTGAATAGTCCAGAATCCTCGTTCATCTCCTTGAAGAATTAATTCGTAAACAGCAGCTTCGATCGCTGACCTAACACTCCTGGTTACACTTTCGTTCTCGGTCATACCGTCTTCTATTTCTACTAACTGAGTATCCATTTCAACGAATTTAAAAACATCAAACCCTTCTGCTACCGATAATATTGTTTTTGATGTTTGTACATTTAATATAATTTCACCTGTAAGAACACTTACTGCTCTCAAGTGAACCACTACTATATCTCTACGATACGCTTGTTGCATACCGATGCCGAGATACCTCGCTCCTCTCCCACCAGTTTCTATATTGGTATCATACCCAATAATTCCACCTTCAAGAATAATCCCAGCGAACAATAAAGGAGCTAATTTCTTTTTCTCGTCATAAGCTTCTCTAGTTGATCTTACAATTGCTCGCTCTCTAGTTAAATGATCAACTCCTACTCTTTCTACTACTCTAAACCATGTACCATCTCCTGCAGTTTTAAGTGCATCGATTAACATTGTTTCACTACCTTGTGATACAGCTGTACTAAACATAGCAGAGTCACCTTTTTGTTTTCTCTGACCTGTTTTATCTAAAAACTGATAAACAGCAATAACAGGTTTTTCTACAGCTGGTGGTAGATTTAATAATTTTTCATGTGTTGGTAATTCTATTATTGTAGGAGGTTCTGCACATTCTACGATAGCTACACAATCAGTATCATATATCCCTTTAGGACTAACTATTGAAGCACACCCACTAAGAAATAATAGGAATGATCCTAATACTACTACAAATTTCATATCTTAACCAAAAGTACCGTTACCAATCGGTATAGTTATTATTGTTTCTGTTCCATCTTCGGCAACTACTGTTAATATAATAACATCTTCACCTACTATACAACCCGTCATTGTAGCTGTATTACAACTTGTTTGTTGATACGATACTACATTACCCTCTAGTGCAAAACTTCCGAATGAAGATTGTGTACAAGTAGGATCAACTGTTAAATCACATTGTTTAAATAATTGTTCTACTAATTGTTTTGAGAGTTGTGAATATATTCTACTCTCCAAATTCCTCATAAATTTAGCCATTGTAGTGTTCTCAGCTTCTCTCTGAGCAGCTAATAATGCTGATTCAATATCACTTGCTATTGCATCCCGTCTAGATTTCTCTTGATTCTCAATAGTCAAATAATGTGAACTAGCTCCTATCCCACTAAAACTAGGACTTTTAAATTTGTGTGTTAGTTCATCTCCGAATATTGGTGTGACCAATAATAAAAATAATAAACTACTTACCTTTCTTAACATTTTTAACTGTCGCCAAAGCTTCTTTTTCTTTAGCGTCCTCTAATATTTCTTGTCTTTCACGATATTCTAATACGACTTTAACCTTCTGTTGAAGACGTATCATATCATTATCCAACATTCGATTAGCATCTATACATTTAATGAGAGCATAATGCATAGTTTCTAATTCAGGTTCTAGTTTATCTGTTATATACTTCCAAACAAAATATATAAAGTATCCCATACCTAAAGCCATAATAATAGGAAATCCAAATTCACTTATCGCTTGTGATAAAGCATCCATACCGTCCATTAATCTCTCCTTACATCAAGTTTCACATTCTGAGGAATCCCTTTCTCATTAGTTCTGTAATTCTCGGCTCTTGCTATTCTATCAATGTCTGGTGTTAAATCCAAAGCACTACCTACTAACAAATCAATTTTTATCAATTCGTTACTCCCAACTCTAGCTCTGTCTTCTAACATCTTACAGAATCCTGTTAATGTTTTGATATCATCTATTACTCCGTCTAAAATCTGTTTTAGAACTAAAAAGATGAAGAATCCCATTACTAGTGCACCAGCTATCGGTGCTCCGACCTCTGCGATCAATCCTAATATGTCCATACTATAATCTCCATTACTATATACTATTTATAAAAAAAGAGGACCCGAAGATCCTCTTTTCCGTATTTAATGTAATTATATTGAGAATGATTCACCACAACCACAATAAGCAGTTGCATTAGGGTTAATGAAAACAAATCCTTCATTAATACCTTGATGTTGATAGTCAAGTTGCATACCATGTAGATATTCTACTGATTGTTTACTGATCCAGATACTATAAGTGCCATAATCCACTTCTAAATCTTCGTCTAAGTTCGGTATTCCTTTTAAGAAATCGAACTCATAAGCAAACCCATTACAACCACTATCTCGAACTCCTATTCTGATATCTCGATTATCAGCGTTTGAAGTTTTCTCATGAAGCTTAGATTTAGCTTCGTCTGTTAACTCTAATATCATCTACTCTTCTGAATAGATAGTCCAAAGTCCATAAACTAAAGCTGGCCATGCCAATAACTTGACAACGGGTGCTGCGATAAGTACTAATAGTGCCATACCTACTATAGTAATACCGTCCCATGATGTTCTTTCAGCTAATCTAGCTTTGATGAAATCTATCATATTTACTCCTATTTTATTAGTGTGTTTATATTTATGACAATTTTTTGACTTTTTTCTCTAAAATTTCAATTCTTTTCATCATTAATGGGTAATCAGATTCGAACTTTGACTGTTTTTTAGCTAGTTCAATGTTGTATTTTTCTGATAAGTATTCCATGAATGAATCTAATTTTATTTGAAACCAGATACCAAAGTTTGTTGTTTTGAACCAATTATAAAAACTTGATCCGATAACTGTTGATAATATACTTTTTAGAGATAGAATTAATAAGAAATACATTACATAGTTTCCTGTTGTTGATCATTCTCCAGATGTAATATGTAATCGTCTATATTATGATCTGCTACTAAATCTAATCTACCTTTCACAATAGTTTTTAATAATGACCAACCTTTATCTCTAATTCTTTCACTAGACCAACGACCAAGATTAGTTACTTGTCCTGTTGATTTAATATAATAACATTTACCATTATGTCTCCATCTAAGAGCTGATGGTACACATGGTACTACATCATTATTATTAACAAATCTTTGATGATTTAAATTAGCATTACACCATTGACTGAATAATGGTCCACCTGCTCTCGGAGATCCATATGTAAATAATGTATCAATATTATGTCCGTCTTTATATTCTAGTCTCTGTGCTAGAATAGTTGCCATTGCACCACCAAGTGAATGACCACATGCCCATATAGATTTTTTGACAGCTACTCTATCAAGTAATGTTTCAACATCACTATAAACTTTATCAACTTCTTCTTTAAATCCTTGATGAATTTTATTACCCGTAACTGAATCAGCTTTGAATATTTCTAAGTCAGCGTACACATCATTCATTTCAGTAGGTTCAGTACCACGACAAGCTACTACACAATCATATTTACTAGTAAATACATAAGTTTGTGCTCCTTCAATATCTATTAAAACTGTTTTAGTTAATCCCAATACTTTAGCTTTCTTTTTAGCTTCTTCGAGATTATCATAAGCTAGAGCTGATAACTTGGCAAAGAGTACTCTTTTTTGTTTATCTGATAAATTTTGAATCATTTATTTTGCTACTCCGATATTATACTTTGCAACTAGAGTCCATTCATCTTTTTCTTTATGAGGAAGAACTTTAATCTGACTCATAGGTGCTAGAGGGGTTGCAGCTGCAGAAGGTTTTACTATACTTAATAGTTTCCACTCTTCTAATAATCTTGCAATTGCGTTTCTTCTAGCGATATCGTTTTCTGATATTGATGAATCTTTACCATCTAATGCAAATAATTCTTTAAAATGTACTAGGTAGTACTTACTTCTTTTATGTAGAATGTGACATGATTGATAGAGAGTTCTATCTTTCCTTGACGCTACACCTATCCTTGTTAATGTTTCTCTTATCTTGAGAAAATCATCATTCTCATTGAATGCGATCTCTAACATATTTTCTATGTCATAACTCATTTCACTCCACCCTTATTCATTCGTGCTTCCAAAATCCCGATTTGTTTCTTATTCAATATTTTTAAATATTCTTCTGCTTTCTCTCGGGACACTAAGTAGTATTCCATAACGACTTTCAAATCGTCTGCTAACTCAGGTTTACTCCATTTAGCAAACCTTTTTCGTTTTCTAATACTATTTAGTAAATAATGATATTGTAACTTATGAGAAACATCAAATCTACTGTTCATTTCATTAGAGTACAGGACACAATCTTGATGATATGACAATGATCTATTAACGAGAAATGGAGCATATTCTTTCTCATTTATGTCGTTCATAATATCTTGTTTAGAATAAGTGACTGAATTTACAAAGTCAAAAGGATTCATATTGGTAACACTCCATGTGGTTTATTTTTATTAACAAATTTCAATAGTTCTGAAAAATGATCTCCTATCCCTCTATTTCTACCGACTAGTTCAATAGTACTTTCGAAATATGAATTCAATACATCACGATATAACTTACCACCGTAAATGTAAATCTCACCTGTAGGGTGTGATTCAGGTGTTCCTTTTTTAATCAATTCTTTTGATCGTTCTTCGTTCATTTTAAATTCATAATATGAGATTATATCTGATGAATGAATCAGACCTAACTCAGCGGACATTATCCAAACATCTACTGTATCTAGAAGATGTTCTTTACGAATTAATTTGAATGCCTTTCCTTGATATATATCTATGGCTTTGTGAGTACCGGGAAGTTTAGATTGACAACAAGATACTATAAGTGACTTCATTTATCTTTCCCACGGAAACACAACCCACGACCCATCATGGAGGTTACTATAGACAAGATTTGTACCTTCTGGAGCATCTTTACCAAATAAACAGTAAGTCATAATTTGAGGCATTGGTGAAGGTTTTGTTCTTTCTTTTTTAACAAACTCAATAACCTTTTTCATTGTAGTACCTGTATCATAGATATCGTCTACAATTAATATTTTTGAACCCTCAGCATATGATTGATTATTTTTTTGTGTTGTATTATGTATCCAGTAAGGAGATTTATCTTCTCCGTCTCTTGTTTGAAATCCTACTATTGACATAGGTATGTTTCTAATATTAGATATATGAGTAGCCATTCCTAGACTACCCCTATATATCCCGATAACATGATCAAACTCTAACCAATCAACACCTTTGATATCTTTATCATAATCTTTCCATTGATAATATAATTTATTTTTATGATCACTCAACCTATACATCTAGTACTCCTGGCCAATGTTCAGGAACTTTGGCTGGTACTCTTTGTCTTGATAACCAATTCTTTAAGAATTCGTCATAAGATTTTATTGAACCTAGACCTGTAGTATCAACAGGATTTTGTATTCTTCTATCTAATTCAATCATAAAGTTACCAATAGTATTTGTAACCCACAACCATGGTGTTAAGTATCTACCATGAACAGCAGTATCAAAATCTTTCCAGAATCTTCTATCACCATTTACATTTTCGACTGACCATTTTGTTGAATCATTAATCAATTGCATTGGTTCTGTAATACCAAAATCATTTAATGTCTGTCTATCGTAATCAAATAATTCATTGACTACAGGAAGTAATTGATCAGTATGAATTTGTGATAATCCTTTCTTCGATCTATGTACAACATCTACATCAATATTAACAAAGTCTTTGTTTCTGTATCTTGAATAGAACCAAGATGATGCATGAGAAGATGAATCATAAGATAAGTTTTCAATGAAATCAAAGTAATCAGGAGATAGAAAGAACGGAGACAAAGCTTCGTGATTACCTACACCTAATAAGTGAACATTACTTTTAATTGCATCAGGTATTTGATATTCTTTCATTGCATAAATCATTTCACATCTATGAGCAAATGAATTACCATTACATAATGAACTTGGCGCAACTCCACAAACAAACATATTAATTTCATCATCGGATAAACCATTACAGATTAATTCAATATATTCTTTGTATGTTTCTACTGATTGACCTTGTGATATTAACATCATCTTCGCGTTAGATTCTTCTTGTTGAAATACTTCTATTTGTCTTTTGACATTCGCTAGTGTTGCCTGAGCAGCTCGTTTGATATCATTTCTATCAAATCTTCTACCGAGTAAAGATGCTTTCATTGAATTACCACCAATAAGTGATAGATCAAATTCGATAGGAATCTCGTCAAAGATCATAGCAACATCACAATACTTTGCTTGATGATGATATACTTTATCTTTCAACTCTGGTGTTATACCTTTTGATGTTCTTGCCATTTGAAGACCACCGGAGTCAGCGAATAAACGATGCCATGAATCATTCATTGTTTCAGTCATAGTCACACCATGTTTTCTTTCTTGGTGTGCGTTGTATAATAATGATAAATTTTGATTATCAAATCTATCGTCTAAATCAGTTATTTTCTGATTCATGTGTTTTATATAAGGTGCTGCAACTACAGGATTATAATATAAATCATCAATCCCCATAGTTAGACCTGAGACTACATATTCAAACTTCATGACTTTAATGCTAAACTCATAAATTCACTTCTTACAGATGATTTATCAAAAAAGAACCCACCTAATTTAGATGTTGTCATACCTGATGATTGATCACCGATACCTCTTGACTTAACACAAAGATGTTCTGCTTGAACGAGAACTGCAATGTTATCTGTGTTCAAAATGCACTGTAAAGCATAGAATATTTGTTCTGTTAATCTTTCTTGAACTTGTGGTCTTCTTGCAAAGAAGTTTACAATTCTGTTCAACTTAGAAAGACCTACAACTGTATCATTTGGAATGTAAGCTACTTGAGCCATACCATTAAAGTTTACAAAGTGATGTTCACACATTGAATGAAATGTTATATCTTTTTGTACAACCATTTGATCGTATCCCATTTTATTTTCAAAGACTGATACCTTTGGAAATTGGTCATAAGATAAACCTGAACACAATTCAGATACATACATCTTTGCTACTCTGTTTGCTGTTCCTGATATCGAATCATCTTCTCTATCAAGACCTAACACATCAATAACAACTTCCATGTTTTCTTCAATCAGTTCTATTTTTTCATCAATGTTGAGTTCACTCTCAACTATAGGTGTTTCAACACCTTTTTCTAGTAGATATTTTTTTACTTGATTACCAAGTTTTCTATCTGTTTTCATATTTTCTCCATTTTTTGTATGTGGTTTTGTCACATATAATATAATAAGCCCTAACCAAAATAGTAAGGGTTCTCTTTAGTTTCAAACCTTTTCATAGGTTGTAACTCACTTCTTTGTAAATCCATAAGATACAAAACGCCTGCTTCTGTTTCTTCTGAATTTTCAAATTCTGTTGATGAGATATTTAAATCTTCATCATAATACAATGGACTTATTTCATTTCTGAATAAAGTCAATGCATGATTTCTATCTTCGTATCGAGCACAACTAAATGTACCGTCAACATCATCTAGATCATTACCTAACATCAAGTGTCTATGTAATAATTCTGTATCCCAATCTAACTTACCGTAACCAGTTCTCCATTCTTGAACTTGATAATCTTTTATAATACCGTTGTGCCATAGTAGATCACTATTGATAGTTGATGGGTGTGTCTTTGTATTCTCTGTTGTTGGTGCTTGAACATGTCCTAAGTAATAAGTCATAAAGTGTTGAGGACTATCTTCTGAAAAATCTGTAACTGTATCTCTGAACAAACCTTCTGATTGATATGTCATAACATGTTTTACATCAGCTTCATTATTATGATTGTAAGCAGGATATCTACTTACTACAAACATAGATGTTGAATGTGAATACTTTCCTCTATACTGATTTAAATCAGCTAGTTCTAAGAACTTATCTTTATTACTACTACCAAATATCGCACACATTATACTTTCCAATCTATATCTATGTCATAAGGAATAGGATCTTTTCGACCTACCTTCATGAAATTCATTATTCTCTCAGCACACGAAGGACACTTACCACATGATAATACACCTTTAGGATCATAACATGTTAAAGTGTGTTTAAGTAAATCAAATTGACCCAACTCTATTGCAACTTCAATTTCATCTGCCTTTGACATCTGACTAAACGGTGCTTCGATCACAACTGAATGTTGTCTATTCTGAGAAGCAACATTATTCATTGTATCAACAAACTTTTGTGTTGTGTCCCAATACCCATATTCATCATGAACTTGTAGACCTGTAATAACTTTATTACAACCTTGTACTTCTGCATGACTCAAAGCCAATGAT
>Ga0209337_1004159_pt1 | contig 10063 bp, 16 predicted proteins | sample LinPmetageLP53_FD_184044 | JGI IMG/M metagenome (GOLD analysis project Ga0209337, IMG submission 184044) | Marine viral communities from the Pacific Ocean - LP-53 (SPAdes) (version 2) | ecosystem: Environmental > Aquatic > Marine > Oceanic | place: Pacific Ocean | collected 2010-02-08 | reverse complement strand
CTGAATGTAGTTTAGCTAGGATTACTATTACTGTTATTACCCCAAATATTATAGGCCATATACTTGTCGCTACCTCTACTATTTCCATGTCTCATGTTCTTCTGGTTTTTCTCTTTGGCTGCATACGCCTATTCGCTGTCTTAGATATTACGGCTAGATTACTACGCCTATTATCTTGTGCATTGCCATTTTTGTGATGTACTTCTTTACCTTTCGGTGGTTTTAATTTACTGTTAGCAGCGTTACGCCCTGCCCTACGTTTCTTCTGTACGGATTTAGCATGATACTCGTCATACTCTTTCCTGTAGTTGCGCTTTGGTTTAGCTGTAGGAGCCATTAGACTTTATTACACCTTTTTTAAGTACTCTTAATGTACCACCATTTTTAATCTTTACACCTTTATTTTTTGTTTTATTTGTTTTATTTGTTTTATTTTTTTTATTTTTTTGTTCATCTCTTATCGCATCTAGTGCTTTTTTCTCTTTAGGAGTTAAAGGTTTTAAAAAGTCTTCAAATCTTTTCTCTTTATATTCTTTTGTCATATCTATACCTTAATAAAAGAAAGGGGGAGGTAACTGCTTTAACCTTCAACCCCTTTAATGCAAACACTGGACCCTAGAAGGTCGTACTTCTAACCACGAACCCCTCAAGATAAAGATTAAAAGTACGCAGTTTTATTAGTTTGATATTATATCATATGTATATATCACTGTCAAGTAAAAAGTTATACTTATAACAATAATGTTTACATACAGTAGTAATATTATATATAGGTATACATTACATATATGTTTACATAAGTATATAATACAGTATATTATAGTATACTATATATATAACATACATACCATGTATATAGTCTCGCTGATGCTCGACTAAAAAGTGATTATAACACGGATATATTGATATGTCAAGTAAACTTTTGTTACAGTATGTTACAATACAGGTATTATCTACTATTCGTACTAATAGTTTATTGTTTTATATCAGGGTGTTGACAAGCTATTTTCTGTAATTTTATATAACGGTATATATATATACGCATAGGGCTGCCGTGGCTACCGCGTGACCCTGCAATGACAAATTATAACCAAATCACATAGAAGTTTTTTTATTTTCCCTATCATTTCTGGCATGATTTTTGCATATCCGATTAATCACTTAGGCGATATTGGACAGGATCAGATTTATTGGCACGATTATTGCATATCACCTCATATGTAATTCTGTGTACCCCATATGTGATGGACATATTATGCAATAATCGTGCCAACTTACATCATATATGTGATATCTATCACGGATCGCTGCGCGATCCTATCATGTCAGTTTTTCAAAATCGATGCAATCATATATGTGATGAAAGAGGGTTGATAAGTTTAAATCATACTTGTGATTAAAGCACTAATATCAAAAATAATAGTACTAATCCAGGTAGTTATGGTGTAACGTAATAATACGAGATCGGGACATACTGTTTCGATCCAAACGCCAGAAAGGTTTTATATCATGGCTAGACTTTCTACACTACTTACTTCGGTTCTTCCTTCAGGTTCAATAGTTCGCATCCGTAGGAACAAGAAACGCTACGAGTTCGGTGGGATCTCTCCTAAAGGAAAATTCAATATTTACAGTTTCGGAAAATTCACTATGTACATTCCGAAAGATCGAAACCCGTTCTTTAATGTGGAGAAAATCAGAAGTCGCAACGGCCATGATTTAATAACTCATTCTGTACCACAATAATCTCAAATCGGAGCTGGCCTGGAAAACCAGCTCCATTTCTTCCCTCCTATCAAAAAAAATTACTATCATAATTTTTTTCTATCATAAGGAGTCGCTTTGCGACCCTATCATTTTAATTAACTATCATATAGAGTCGCTATGCGACCTATCATATTTTATCTATCACATGGCAAACCCTAGCAATCTGCTAAAACTGCCAGAACAAAATTGGAACCAACTATGAAATTATTAGATACAAACAATGCCAACACCAAGATAAAGAAAACTCAGGATGCATTCAACAAGTCAGAAACTAAAATTAGACTTGCCTCTATGTCATTAAATCCTAGTAATACTGCTATCTGTCCAATGCAGGATATTGCACAGTGTAAAGCACCTTGTTTGAATGGTTCTGGCATGGCTAAAGTGTTTAGCTCAGTTAAAAAAGCTCGTACTGCTAAAACTAATTTCTACTTAGACGATAAGGAAAGCTTTATCATTCAGTTAAAGAACGAATTAACTAATTTTGAAAAGCTTTGTAAAAAGCAAAATGTTAAACCATATGTTCGACTGAATACTATTTCTGATATCCAATGGGAATTAAAAGCAAATGGTTGCATTCCGCAATCATTCCCTAATATTCAGTTTTACGACTACACCAAGATAGCAAAACGACTAGGCAAAACTCCTAGTAATTATGAGTTGATGTTTAGTTATTCCAACGCTCCAGGATATCAACAGTCTGTCAAAAAAGCACTCAAGACAGATGTCCCGATTTCAGTAGTATTTTTTGGGAATATGCCAAGTCATTTTATGGGTAAAGAAGTCATAAATGGTGATGCAAGCGATATTGTAAACTTGTCGCATAAAAATAAGATTGTCGGACTGAAATATAAATCAGTCGGTGCTAGTGTTGATCCTTTAGATAGTGCCTTTATAGTTGATGGTGAGGATTTAGAAATAGCTAGTCGGTGGCAACTATGAGCCAGGTTGACGGACTAATAACACTAGTAATATTACTGGCTGTTTACTTCGTATTTATTTACATTCTTAACAGATCTTTAGGAGACTGAAACAATGGAAAGAACTATTGATAGTTTACAAAATGAAACAATACAGAAACAAAAAGAAATTATTAAACTACTTGAAAGAAAAGTAGAGTTATTAATTGCAACCAACACAGGCAAAAAAGAAATTATTACACTACTTAAAACAAAAATAGAGTTATTAACAAAACCAAGCTAATTAATAAATCTTTTGGTAGGAGTCTTAGATCTAAAAAATCTAAAATTCCTATCAAAAATTTTCTATCATGAGTCGCTTTGCGACCCTATCATATTTGTTATCTATCACATATCACATTTGTAATCTGCCATAGCAAAAAAATCTATCATTCTGCCAAGACAAAAAATTAATAAAGTAGTTTACATAGTATGTTGATTGTGTTATTATTCGGACTATTAAGATTATTATTTATTGGAGAAATACATGAACATATTCTTTATAGACAAATGCCCTGTTATCTCAGCTATGCAATTATGTGACAAACACGTTGTTAAAATGGTACTGGAGACTGCTCAAATGTGCAGTACTGCTATGCATGAGAAATACTCAAATGATGAAATAATTCTAGATCACATATATAAGTCTGCATACAAGAACCATCCTATGACTGTGTGGGTGCGAGAGAATGTTTCTAATATGTCATGGGCTGTACTGCATGGACTATCTATAGGTAGAGAATACAAGTATAGATACGGTAAAGATCACAAGAGTACAACTATCTTACAGAATATTGCAGGGTATATGTTCCATGACGATTTTGATGTGGACTATACATTACATACAGAACCACCACAATGTATGCCAGAGATGTATAAAAGACTTGACTATGTAGAGGCTTATCGTGCATACTACATAGACGCAAAGTCTCACATACTAACATGGACTAAGCGTAAAAGACCAGAGTGGGTATTTCCTTACGCAACAAGAATGGGACTTAATTAATGTTTATAGGTTGGACTGACCAAATGCATACCAAGTATTCTGTATGCCAGATACCATATGAAGCTACTAAAGATTGGATATTGAATATACATTATGCCAAACGTATGCCATCAATCAGCTATGCATATGGATTATATCTATATGATGAGATGGTAGGCATGGTATCTTATGGTAGTCCTGCATCACCTATGTTATGCAAAGGTATCTGTGGTGAGGAACATAAGTCTGATGTCATTGAACTAAACAGGTTGGTACTCAAAGATAACCTACCCAATGAAGCATCGTTCTTAGTGTCTAAGTCATTGAAACTACTGCCTAAACCTAAGATAGTTGTATCGTATGCCGACACTGCTCAAGACCATGCAGGTATCATTTATCAAGCTACTAACTTTCTGTTTACTGGTACAACTAGACCTCGTACTGATATAGCAGGTAAGGATGGTAAACATTCTAGACATCATCTAGGTGATAAAACTAATAGAATTAATCGTAGTGCAAAGCATCGTTATGTATATTTTATTGGTACAAAAAAAGAAAAAAAGATATTGCGTAATGCTTTACGTTATGATATAAAAGATCAGTATCCTAAATACTAAATGCTTATGACTTCCTATATTAGGAGAGAGGGATTAATACTATGATTAACACTGCAATAAGCTTCTACTTGTTTATCTCGTTAGTAGGTGTTACAATAATTGCAATAGCATGGATTATGTTCTTGACACAGAGATTAAATCAGTTATCATCTACGTTAAGAGAAGTTTTAATTAATTATACAAAGGAGAATAAAGAATGAGTGTATTAGAAAACTTTGGTGAAGCAGATTTTGATATAGAGTTTGCTCCATTAGAAAGATTTCCAGAACGTAAGTATGTTATTCGTACTGATACTGATGAGGCTATCGGTGTTGTTGGTAAGGACTTTGGTGGTGTTAGTCATCCTCAGTTCTTTGGACAGATACGAGATGCATGGGCTGAAGAGTTAGGGTTCACACACAAGGACTTTCATGACTCAGTAGCTTTAGAGAATGATGTCAGTATTGATACCAAAGTATCTCGCAATGGTGCTTGGGCTTTGGAGAAGGTAGTATTCAACAATCATAAGGCTACTGTCGAGACAAACAGACACACTACTGAAACTGCTCTGTCTCTGTATGCATGGCATGGTGTCGATGGATCTACATCTAACAATGTGATCAGTGGTGCTATTGATTTCTTCTGTACTAATGGTATGATTAGTGGTGACTACAGTAAGATACGCAAGAAGAATACTAGGCACTTTGACATGGGACGTATCACGCATGAGATGGAAGGCATCTATGATCGTTGGACAAATCACAACGCTTGGTGTCAGAAGTTAGCAGAGAAAGACATCTCTGTTCATGCAATCAAGACTGCTCTTGAAGACATACTACCAGAGAGAGCATCCAAGAATATGCTTAACTCTGTACTTGATGAGTTCAGTGTACGAGGTGCAAATGCTTGGGCTGTATACTCTGCCTTTACTCAGTATGCTTCACATGAGGATCGCTTTAGCTTTCGACAGACTGCTAATGAAAATACTCTGGAGCGTCAGTTTAAACGTAACGAAGATGTAGCGAAATGGATTGAGCATCCTGCCTTTTTACAACTGGTAGCATAATGAGAGTATTAGATCGTAAAATAAAAGTCTTTGAGGATCTTGACAAAGAGATCCTTGAGGATTATATTAGAGACATATACCAAGACATTAAACAACATGAGGACACAGAAAATGCAGAAATCATCGAAGAGTTTGAAGCAATCAAAAAAGAGGAACTTGATGGCGATAGCTTTAGCTGACCCATTATTTCACAAAAGAGTTATTGAGAATAAAAGACGTAAGAAACTATTAGCTAAACGAACTAAACGTAATTTGTTGAGAGAGGCAATATGATGACTATAAGTGATGACGATATTGACCATGTACAAGCGATAGCCTTGTCTCACTCCGATTGGAGTCCTAAATCTGCCTCTAAGGTAGCTAAGATAATGGGTTTCACTGAGTTTGAGCAATACAAAGCTGTATATAGGGCAGGTAAGTTAGCAATAGCAACGTATAAACATAAAGGAAAATTATGGGATGATTGATCTACCTGACTTTGATGAACTCAGCGATAACCAAGGCATGAGAATTAACTGTCCTGATTGTGGTGGTAGAGGTACATTCACTGCTACTAGAGTTGATGGAACTATTCTGTATAACTGTTATAAAGCTGGTTGTTCTCTGTCAGGTAAGAAAGATGTTATGGGTTCTAGCAAATATGTTAGAGAAAAGTCTATCATACCTGCCGAAACAGATAAGTATAAGTTTGAGATACCAGATCATTTTTCTGTATATTTCCCAAACAAAATGGTAAAGTATTGTGTGCAAAATAATATTGATACTAGTAAAGTACAGTTATATTATGATGTTAAGTTAGACAGAGCAGTATTCCCAATCTTTATGGTGCAACCATCTAACTTTGATACTCCTACTATTTGGAGAAATAAGGTGGTTGATGCAGTTGGTAGATCTTTGTCAAAGTATAGTAACAATAGAAACTACCCAAAGTGGCATAGGTATGGTAAATCAGGACTACCTTTTATTTGTGGTAATAGTGAGATCTGTTATGTTGTTGAAGATTGTGCTTCTGCTGTAGCTGTATCACAGTATGGTACTGGACTTGCATTATTAGGTACAAATTTATCTGATCAGTTACTTGACATTGTGGTAAACTATCCCTATGTTATAGTATGTCTGGACAGAGATGCATCTGCCAAGGCAATACAAATGAAGAATAGAATTGGACAATTTACCAAAGCTGAAGTAAGATTACTTGACGTTGACCCTAAAGAGAAACCAGAAGGAGTATTAAGATGAGTAACGATTTACTAGGACTATTTCTATCTCATAAATTCTATGAGAAGAACAGGCACTTGATCGCATTAGATTTCTTTGAGAATGAAGCTAAGAAGATCTGGCGTAGCATTGAGCTAGGTCATGCAAGATATGGGCGTGACTTGACTCCTGCTGAAGTAGAACAGGTGTTGTTCAGTGAGTTTAGGACTATGACTACTAGTCAGAAACAAGCTATGATGATGCTGACTAGAACACTGTCAAACGATATCGGTGAGGATGTTGCAGAAGATGTTCTCAAAGATCAGTTTAAAGTTTACTTTGGTAGACAGTTAGCTGATCTTGGTATCAAGATGATGGACAATAAAGTAAATGATCTTAGTAAGGTCAATGAATTATTGGGTAAGTACGAGCAAAACTTTATGCCCAAAGAAACTATACAGGAGATTAAGCATGATGTCGCATCTTTATTACACTCTACAAAAGATGTATCCAAATACAAATGGAACCTCAAGGGACTCAGAGATATATGTACAGGCATTGGGCCATCTACATTCTCTGCCGTCTTTGCTCTTGTCGAAACTGGCAAGACTGCGTTCCTTATATCAACACTATTTGGGCCAGAAGGTTTCTTAAACCAAGGTGCAAAGGTAATGATATTAGGTAATGAGGAGCCTGTCGAACGTACTGCACTCAGAGCAGTTAGTGCATTCACTGGTATGACTGACAAAGAGATTGCTAATGATACTATTAAAGCACACAATCAGTGGGATGTATACTCTAGTCAGTGTGTGTTCTTGAATACTGACGAGGTATCCTCAATGGAGGAACTGGATCAGTTGTTAGCAAAGCACAAGCCTGATGTATTAGGTGTGGATCAGCTAGACAAGATGCAAGTAGGAGGCAATCACGCAAGGGATGACATACGCTTAGGTGAGATCTATCGTACTGCTAGGACGTTATCTAAGAAGCATCAGTGTGCAATCATTGGTGTGTCTCAAGCTAATGCTGAAGCAGATGGTAGAACTGTACTACGCTTCACCCAGATGGCAGGAGCAAGAGTAGGTAAAGCTGCTGAGGCAGATCTTATTATTGGTATAGGTAAAGAGACTGAGGAAGGTGGTTCAGACAATGGACTCCGACATATCTATGTCAGTAAGAATAAGCTAGGTGGTAAGCATGGTACTTGCACCACTGTAATCAAGCCAGAGATATCCAGATATGTCGATTAGTACTGGATACCCTCATGCAACCTTCAATGACATGAAGAGTTGTTTGCACCCTGATCCTGACGTAACTTGTCTTGATTGTGGGTGTTGGAAATTAAATCCTTTTCAAGAAAATGAGGATGAATCAAAAAAAGAACTTGACAAACTGATTATTATGTGATATTTAAGTATCTCCCTTCGGGGGGATACATTACCTAGGAGGTATAAATGGATTTTACTTGTTCTATAGTAGAGAGAAATATAATTGAAAGGTTCGTAGAAACTCATCACTATTCTAAGTCTATAAATGGAGTAATGACTGATTATTGTTTTGGCCTTTATGACGGAGATAAATTAATTGGGGCTATGATATATGGAAGATTAGGAATGGCGAATGCATGGAAAAAATATAGTGATAATATGGAGGAAGTCATAGAGTTGCGTAGATTATGTTGTATAGATGATACTCCCTCCAATACTGAATCTTATTTTATCGGCAAGACTATTCGTTGGTTGCGAGATAATACTGAGGTGAAAGTTATCGTGTCGTATGCTGATTGTAATTATAATCACGAGGGTATCATATATCAAGCTTCTAACTTTAGGTATGAAGGGAAAACCTCATCAGGTCGAGTTATTCTCCGAAAGGCAGACGGAAGGCGATATCATGATAAAGCTATTAGAACTAAGTATAAGGGAGAATTAAAACCATTTGCCCAAAAATTAAAAGATCAATTAAATACTGGAGAGGCAGAATATATCAATACAATTGGGAAGAATATCTATGTTTATAATGTTACTCGATCCAAAGCTGAACGAAAAGCCTTGGCAAAACTTTTATATAAGTAAGGAGGTATAATATGCTTGAAGGATTAGCTTGTTTAGCACTTAATATATATCATGAAGCTAGAGATCAATCTATTGAAGGTCAGATTGCCGTTGCTCAAGTTGTACTGGAAAGAGTAAAGAGTGATAAATATCCTAACAGTATCTGTGAGGTGGTGATGCAGGGTCCAACATACTCATGGTCTATGAACTTTCCCATTCGACATCGTTGTCAGTTTAGTTGGTACTGTGATGGATTGAGTGACAAACCTAGAGATATGATTTCTTATTTAAATTCAGTAGATGTTGCAGAAAAGACTTTACATGGACTGAAAGATGTGGTAAAAGGATCTATGTACTACCATAGCACAAAGGTAAAACCTTGGTGGTCTAAGTATAAGATAAGAGTACGACAGATTGATGATCATATATTTTATAAGTGAGGATGTTAAATGGAATTACTTAGTCACGCATACATAATAGGAATATGTTTTATAACAGTTTTAATAATGCTATTTGCAGGAGAATGAGATGGAAGATTGGTATGAAGATGAAGAGGGGTATGTAGTAATAATAGACCTTGAAGTTGACTTAGGAGGGGATCGTAAAGACCCTTCTCCATATAATAAAGAAAACAGTTTGGTTGCTTTGGGATGGACTCAAAGAAGTATATCAGGAAAAAAATGGTGGAGTGAGGAAGAGTTGTGGTGGAATAATAGCCACACTCATGTCTCCCTAACTCCTACAGAACCACAGATGATACCTACAAAAGAGGATGTACATATTATAAAATTTTCTGGTTCTCCTTTGCCTAAACAGATTACTAAAGATTGGTATGAAGAAAGATTAAAAGAAGATAAAGAAAGAGCAAAAGACGATGACTGTGAGTATCATTATTTGGACATAGAAACTATGGAAGAATGGGAATATGAGGAGTCTTCTGTAGAAAAAGATTTAGAGTATTTTAAAGAAGTACTTGAAGATGCTACCTATGTAGTTGCTCACAATGCTAAGTTTGATGTAGCTTGGTTGCGTGAGGTAGGTATAGACTGCCGATCAAAGATTATTGATACTATGATTGGTGAGTATGTACTAAACAAAGGTATAAGAGATAAGTTAAGTTTAAAAGTATTGGCAGAGAAATACAATGTTACTCGTAAAGAAGAATCTCTTGGAGATGCTTTTAGTCAAGGTTTAAATTATAGTGATATGTCTGAAAAAGATCAAATAGATTACCTGTACTCTGATGTTACTGCTACTGCCGAAGTATTTCAAAAACAAGAAGATAGATTTTCTGAAAAGGATAATGAATCCCTGATACCAATACGAGATCTTATGTGTGAGTTCTGTGATGTTCTCACTGACATAGAACGATCAGGTATGGCTATTGATACTAATGTAATGCACAAGGTTGATCATGATTATCAAATAGAACAAGCAGA
>Ga0209337_1004158_pt1 | contig 10066 bp, 12 predicted proteins | sample LinPmetageLP53_FD_184044 | JGI IMG/M metagenome (GOLD analysis project Ga0209337, IMG submission 184044) | Marine viral communities from the Pacific Ocean - LP-53 (SPAdes) (version 2) | ecosystem: Environmental > Aquatic > Marine > Oceanic | place: Pacific Ocean | collected 2010-02-08 | reverse complement strand
TAGCGATCTCCATCAACTTTTTACTGATAAACGGACGCAACTCTTCGCCCTTCCAAATGTGGGGTTCCAACTCATCGTTGATTGGGAACCCTTCAGGGTCAACTTCCAGCACTTCAAAGCGCAGCCGATCAGTGCCAGCGCGCTTGGTCTTTAAGTTATACGGAGCCCCACTCTTCAAGTTCTTATGTCCACCGGTCGTAGAATAGATATCATTCTTGCGGCGCTGTGTCTTGTAAGCCTTCTGTGCCTTGCTCTTGAAGGGAGTAGTTTCGGGTTGCTTTCTTGTATCAGGTTTCCTCTGTCGGTTCATTTTGTTTTACCTCTCCTGTTGCAGTATAAATAGTCTGCCTTCCATCATCGTAGGTAATGATTGTCCCATTTGTGGGGTGAGAACTAACGTGAATCTTGATGAAGTCATCAAAATTATCAAAGAAAGCAATACTGCCTCTTGGTGCCGGGGTTAGCCAATGTATGACAGTGTGCCCTGTAGCGAACACGCACCCCTCAATTACAACACCTTCGCCAGAAATACCAGTTTCATCGCTCTGGCGACATACTGTAAAACTGGTCATACCCTGTGGCGCCTTGTGGGTTAACTTCTTTGGTTTCAAGTCTTCAACGTCTGCTTTGGCTTGTTCTGATGATTCATTCATCATGCTTCTCCTATGATACTGTTAGTGTGTTTGAATAGCTCTTCCATCATAAACTTGTCCAGGGTTTTTTGTAAGGCTTTCTCTGAATCCTCTACGTCTGGACAAATCTCTGGATTTTCTTCTAATCTTTCTACGAGACTTTCTATCTCGCATCTTGTTTTTTCTAATTTTGTGTCAATAGCGTCTATCTTGCCCGCTACCTGTTCGTAAGGGCAATACTTTTTCTTTTTACTCATGGTTACTCCAATAAAGAACCGAAATCAATCTGCCAAGTGGGAACAACGATGACAAAATTATTGAGGACTTGGTATCCATACTCGTTTGCTCCCACATCCAAAGCCATGACTATTCCGATCAACTCTCCTCTTTCATCAAATACACCTGAGCCAGAAGCTCCAGACCAAGCATAAGTTTGTATGATTAAGTAGTCCCCAGTGAAGCCAGAGATGTTGCCGGTCCAAGTTGTCGGACCTATACTATTAGGATAACCTGTGTAGTAAGTCTTGTCAAGGAGATTGTAACTCTTCTTCCAGTTTGCGAGCGCCTTTGGAATTTTGATTGCAGTTCTCGTGTCCATCTTCTCTACCTCAAAGATGGCATAATCTGTATCACGATCCAATTTGACCATTTTTACACATTTCTGGTGTTCGTCAAAATGAAAAACCATCAAACTATCACACCCCGCGCCGATAACGCCATGTGCCGAGGTCAAGACATAATACCTATCTTTAAATTTGAAGTATGTGCCACTTAATGAAGATATGCTTCCAACTTTCATATCCATGGAAACGACTCTCACAGCAGAATTGACAGACCTTGTGATAGCCTGCTTTTGGCTTATATCATATTGTCTCGAAACTGTTTGATAACTATGCGGGCTCTCGGGCTGCGGGTGTAAGAAAAGAAGCGACATGAGAAACAACCCAAAGATTACTCCCAAAATTACAGATAATGTTCCCTGGATTATTTCTTTCATGTATTTCTCCTATACTTGTCTTTGATACGAAATAAAGACTGGGACTTCTTCGACTCCTGCTTTGATTGCATAACGCAAATCATCTTCGTTGCCAGTTATCTTTGCTCTCCCATTCTTGCCAATCGCTAAGTAAATAGGGTCGCGAGGACCGATTTCTATAAAATTCTGGTAGCCAGCGTCAAAATGGTGTCCGTGCTTGCGAGCTTCACGCGATAAGTAAGGCTTCAAATCTTCGACGCTCATCATAACACTATAGCGTGTTAAGTTAATGTTTGTTGGCTGGTCGTACATAACACCGCCCTCGACCCAATCATTTACAAGTGATTGAATAGCGGGAACTGGAGTTGTTCTGGCGCTTGACTGACGCATAGAAGAGTTATAGTAAAGCTCTTCAAGACGCTGCTTGCTTGACGAAACCAAGTCTGCTGGCTCTACACGGTGCAACCTAATGGTCGAACTTATCTTGTGTATCTGCGGCACAAGAACCTGTTTAACCCATTCCTTTCTACTCTTTTGTCCCTGTAGGGCGAATTTTAGACGCTGTAGAGATATACTTCTGTTGCCTTGAGATCTTTTCTTGGCGCCGATTGTCCGCACCGTTGTGACATCAGGGATCGCACGTACTATGTTGTGTATGTCTGTGATTTCGAAACCTTGTTGTAGCGGATAAGACATAACAAAGTCTATCTCGTATAGTCTCACATCAAGCGGGTTTTCTCTTGCTTCTTGCATTGGCAACGCATCTGATTGCTGTGTCTCCTCTCTATATTTAATCGCAGCTTCCTTAATGTATTCTTTGACAACCTTATCAAAGGCTCCAACAACCAGATCAAAGTTGTTATCATAGTATTCTATGAGGGGTCCGTAGAAAGATAATGTTGATTCGTTAACGTCAAACTTCATTGTGTAAGTAAAATAATCTTGTTTTAGTTTTTGCTTCCTATCGTCAGAATCACCAGAATACGCACTAAGACCTACAAACATGTTGTTTTTAAGTGATGATGCTTGCGAGCCAATATAGCCACCAGAAAGTGAGAACTTTTCCCAAAGAGAGTCTATTTTTTGTTCGTATTTTTCTCCAAAGTTAAGTTTCATTTGCTTCTTAGCAAACTCAATTGCTTCGCTTTCTTTCTTCATTAGTTCTTGTAGAATTTTAGTTTTAAATTCTTCACCATAGTAATAGCCTCCTGCATTTTTGTAAAATCCGTTATTTCTGGAAAAGACATTGATTCGTCTAATTGTTTGCATTTCTTCTTGGGTAGTGTAAAAAAGAATAGCAGAAGAACCTATTATATATTGGTATTGGCTTTGTCCCTTTGACGTTGAGATAACAAAGTTATTAAAGTTTTCTTCTACTTTTTCTCTATAACTAATAATTGATGGCTTTGGTATTACTTCGTTTTCGATAAGGAAAGACTTTATTTCATCCCCGGAACCTTCCACATCATTGATAAATGTTTCAATCATTCTAAGGAAATTAGAATAATCACTTGCGTTTGCTGTATTTAGATCGTCAGAAACAGCATCGCTAATTGCTGTGTTTAGATCACTCAAAACAAGGAAAGTGGAACTGCCCGATGCAATCATTTCACCAACCTCGCCCCTGCCGCCATACATAAGCCACTTTCCCGTAGCGCCGGCAAGACTACTTGCTCTAATAAAACTAAAATCAGGTCGGGTGCCGTAAACTCCCGTTATGCCTGTTCCATCGTTGCTTTCTATTATTTCTAATAAATCGTCAGCGTAATCACCACCAAGGTCTTCTTCAAAAAGATATAGATACTTATCTTCTAGCTCAAAAGGCACCTGTACTACGATAAAATCGATGTCCTCTTGGGACCAGCGAACGGTGGTCTCGGCACCACCCCAATCGTCGTCGGAACTAATCAATACTGAACTGAAAGAGGTGTGTTCGCCGTGAGTCTCCCTAAACGATTGCTCATAACCTTCACACTCGTCAGTCATTTTTTGTATACGCTTTTCAAGAGAACCCTCAAAAGCTATACCAGTCTCGCCAGCCAACCATTCCCCAAGCTCTTCGAATTTTTCTGGTTCCTGCGAGTGCTGTCCGCTTTCTTGCAAGGAACTGGCGCCCATGTTTCTGATAAAGTCGGCAATGTGGTTCCATAATGACTCAGGTGGGCAGTTGTTAAAGCGACCTTTGATTTGAAAAATTGTGTTTTCGTTTTCGCTGTACGCAATCGTAACGAAAGACTTGGATACCGGTCCTGATTCTTTATCTTTTTTGCGAAGAGAATACAGGGTGCCGTCATCATCATTACCACAGTGCCCCATTCTTTCTGACTCTATTTCGCAGTAGTTGCTTTCCAAGTCATACCAATAAGAGCCGTCATCGAAAGTTTGGATGATTTGATCTTCTTTATCAAGACTCTCTTGATAAATGCTGGCTTTTTGCTCAACCAACTCCCACTCAGATGGTGGAAAATCAGAAATAGAATCATAGAGGTACTTTTTCTTTGTCTTTTTTTCTCCCGTGTCAGGATCTATGTACGGGGTGTATACAATTTTATCAAAGAGGTTTGCTACTTTATAGTTGTTTGGATCTTGGTTTAGTGTCAACAAGGTCGATTCCACGTAATAAAGGAATGTCGTAAGCGACGTGGCTAAATGGGAATCCAAAAAGGACAAAATCCTGTTTACGTGGTCTTGGCTTTTGCCCATCTTCTTCGCTGATTTTACAAAAGATTTTCTTCTTTTCAAAATAACAGAAAATTTTTCTTCTTCGAGCGAATCAAACAAGTCTTTGAGTACATTAAAGCCTTTATTTTGGAAGAATGGTAAAAATCTCTCTTCATACTCCTCTTTATCAGATAAAAAGTTTGCATTTGATGTTAATTCTATTCCACCTTCAGTGATTTTATAGCTATCGGTGTCCTTAAAGGCATTGCCAATCCAGACTCTGCCTTTTTCGCTTGCAGAAGGCATGTTCGAACGGATTATGTCAACCAACTCCTGTGGCAGTCCAATATCATTAAGACCCTCTGTAAGCATTTCTTGGCGTATGTGCTTAAACCATTTATCAGTCGCAAAAGACATCTGTTTTCTCCTGTTTCCCAATAAATAGTTTCTATCTTTGATAGTCGTCTTCTAATCTCATAACATCATCAAGATGGGGCGTGCTTACTTCCATAATCTCTACGTTTGATTCGTTAGCACCAAAGCGATGTACTTGTAAGGGGATGACATGAAACGATTGTCCTGGCGTCAATTTGGTGATGTTGCCATCGCCATCATAAATGTAGAGAGTGCCCGAGAGCACATAAACGGTCTCTTCTTTTATCTCGTGGTATTGCAGCGATAGTCTGTGTCCAGCCTTAATGTGCAGGAGTTTACCCACGTAGTCTTTTGTCTCTGCCCAGATGATCTCGTGACCCCATGGCTTTTCTACTTTTCTCATTTGAACCTCATTTGGATGTATACAATGGCAAATGCCAGTATAGTCGATAGAATGTTTTTTATTGTAAAGAACGATTCGTTCATAAAATACCAGAACAGCGTAGGCATAACAAGGAACGAGAGCGAGAAGATATAGAATCTTGGACCCCACCCAGAGTTGAAATACTCGTAAGCAAACCTTACGCCATAGATAAAACAAAGGGCTGCTGGTATTGCCATGACGACACCAAAGAACGCCGGTCGGGCGGCTGCCCAATCCCAGACAAACTGGGAGTATGAACTAAACCAAGTTATGGTCTGTCCGAGTATGAAAAGTATTGTTGCAAGTATTAGTTTGTCATACATTGTGAAGTATTATCTCTTTTGTTTGTTCAAAGTCAGTAGTGTACCTTCCGTATTGATCAATAAGAACTTTGTAATACCCAGGTGTTTTAAGTAGAGCACGGTGGGCTTTAAATATTATAACTGCCCTATGTTCTTTCATGTTTTTTAAAAGCTGCCTGTGCTTGATCTCTGTCTCTTCCTCACCCAGTATTAGCTCGTTCTCCAAGAATGAGACTCTGTATTTGCCAGCGTTTATCATTGTGATATTTTTATTAAACTCCTCTATCTTTTTTTCTTTCAGGAAGTTAACATGCATGTTGTCAATCTTAAAGCCCCTTAGATCTCTAAGAGCGAAAGCATTATAGTTTTTTGTGTCAAGCTCTCCGTGTGTAATCATTCCAAGATTGGAACACCGATTGAGAAGAAAAAACAGTGCAGAACGCACAAAAGGATCTTTATAGGAGTACCAATTCTTCTTCAAGATATCAAATGTGTTTTCGTTTAAACTTGGATAAAACGATTCCACTATCTTGCTGATACGATCAGGATCCTGCATGGCGCACGTCCAGAATTCATACACAACGTAGTTGGGCGTGTGCGCTACCACGAACCTGTCGGATTCAGATAACTTGATACATAAGTCGCCAGAATAAACAGGGTAGTAATCCACCACCGAGCCTTTTGGTATAAGCTCTGTGATGGCAGAGAAACAATTAGTTTGATTCTTCAGGTTCTTGATGGGGCTGCGCACTTAACATCTCCTTAAATTTCGTTATTCTATCTTCAAGCTGTTCTGTTTCTAAATTATCGGAAATCTCTTGAAAAGGAATCTCTCGTTCAGGTGCCGGCTGTGTCCTAAATCTTACATAGCCTTCTATGATGTTCTGAACGTCTCCCAGCATAATATCAACTTTGGCTAGCTTTTGCCTGAAAGAATCAACCTTATCAAGACCTTCGGTACCAAGCTTTAGGGAAGCGTGAGGTAAAGACTGCAATTGGCTGATGGCACCCGAGAAGAGTCTATTGACCTCATCTTGCAGGTCTTCAAGCTCGACAGAATACTGAATGTTTACTCGTTGTCCCATTTTTACCCCTTCAGCACATAGCTGCGTTTGTTGAGCGTTGTTTCGATTGTGACAGGATCGCCTATGACAACGATGTCTGTGCCTGTGGTTCCCTTATCGATAGTGAGCTTTGAGAAACGATGTTTCTTATCGAGCCCCTCTGACAACATGCCTTGTTCATTTAGGTTGCGTATCTGGTGTTCTTCTCTCACCATAACAACGTGTTCAGGATTGACAAATACTTCTCTTAAAGAATACCTTCGACCGCTCGTGACGGCTCCTGTTCCACATACTTCAGTTAGTTTAACTAGCATTTTCAATCTCCTGTGATATTGGATAGATGTCTTTCATTCTTACGTCCCATACATTATGTTTGTAATAGATTGATCCCCATGAGGGCTTCTTGGGGTCTTTATCCCAAAACAAAGCACGCATTGGCTTATCAGCTTTGATATAGCCCCCTTCATTCTCATAGAGAGAAGCACTTTTATTTTGTAATAATAATGTTCCCTGGGGAATGTGAACTAAATCCCCTCTCGTCATGATGACACTTGTATGATCCCATAGTTGGTTGTGATGAGAGTTCCAGCACAAGACGCTGCGTTCTTCAGTGCTGACTTGGTAACTCTCACTGGATCCAGAATACCACGTTCGTATAGATTTGTCAAGGTTCCTGTGCGGAAGTCATATCCCATTTCATCAGTCTGATCAATAACGAGTGCCAAAAGCAAATCTTCACTCTTGGCGCCGTTTTTGCACATTTGTCGGAACGGAGACTGACAAGCAGACTTTACGATTGTCATTCCAATCGCCTGTTCTTCGTGGTCTGTGACAATTGAGATAGAATCACTGGCACGTAGCAAAGCGGTTCCACCGCCACCAATGACGCCTTCTTCTTGGGCAGAACGCACAGCTTCAAGAGCGTCTTCGATACGGTGCTTCTTTTCTGTCATCTCGACTTGAGTAGCACCACCAACGTGGATAACAGCCACGCCAGAAGACAACCTAACGATGCGACCTTGGATGCGTTCGCATTCTGCGAAATCGTCTGTGTTAGTTATCTCGGCTTTAAGGCTTTCAATACGGGTCTCCACACCTTCATAGTCGCAGTTACCTCCAACAATGATTGTCCCAACCTTGGTGCTCTCAATTGACTTGGCAGAACCCAACTGATCGAGAGTCGTCGTTTGTAGTTTTTGTCCTGACTCTCGTGTGATAAAGGTAGCACCTGTGGACATAGCGAGGTCCGATAGGAGGTGTCGTCGTTCTTCTCCGTAGAATGGAGCCTTAATGCCAGCAATTTTTAGGGAGCCACGCATAGCGTTCATAATCATAGCAGCAAGGGCTTGCCCCTCTATGTCTTCTGCAACGATTACAAGAGGTCTGGACTCTCGTGCGACCAACTCAAGGATTGGTAGGATTTGTTCGACCTGCGTGATCTTATAGTCGGTAACCATAACCAGTGGTTCTTCATGCGACATTACATTTCTGCGCTCGTCATTAACAAATGCAGAAGCGCAATAGCCAGCAGAGAACCTAAAGCCTTCAGTAACATCAATACTAGTCTCCATAGAACGTGACTCTTCAATTGTTATAGAGCCGTCTTGACCCACCTTGTCCACAGCCAAAGCAATAAGATCCCCAATGGTAGAATCATTGTTGGCTGATATCGTAGCAATATGTTTGATGTCGTCAATGCTTGTAACTGGTCGCGCCATTTCTGTAAGGTTTTTACAGACTTCTGATACAGTTGCATCTATCCCCCTTTGTAGTTCGATTGGAGAGACGCCAGCAGCGATGTGTCGCTGTGCCTCATTTAGTATTGCTCTCGCAAGTACGGTAGCGGTAGTAGTGCCGTCGCCTGCGCTTGTATTGGTTTCGTTTGCTGCTTGGCGGATAACTTGTGCGCCAGCGTTCTCAAACTCATCTTCCAACTGAACGAACTGTGCAACAGTTACACCGTCCTTAGTCGCAAATGCTGGCTTATCCTGCTCCTTGAGCAAAACCGTTCGACCCTTGGGTCCGAGAGTAGAAGAAACATAGTCAGCCAAGGTGTTGGCTCCATTTAGAATCTTCTGTCTCAATTCTTCGTTATTGGCGAAGACCATTTTGTTTGTCATTTTAACCTCGTGAAATGATAAATACTTCGTTTGATTGCTTGCTCTTGTTCATACCATAAGCCCATGCTGCTGGTAGGATTTCGTAGTCAGAATAGTGCTCACGAATAAACTCACAATCATTATAACATAATAACCAGTTCTGACGATTTGTCAAGAGAGAATGCAAAAGTTTATGATCAAACCCTTCATGCATATCTCCATTCTTTCCATAGAGCTTGCTCTTTTCTTCCAAAAAGTATGGAGGGTCCAAGTATAGGAACTCTTTTTCGTGGCGCTGTATCGACTCCTCAAAGCCAAGAAACCCTACTTTTAGGTTAGGTGCTTCGAAATTCTCTAGTCTTTTGATGCTGTTCTCGTTGAAGCGACCATCGGCTGCCTGCTGGGAGAATCCACCCGAAAGCGTTGCGCCAGAGAAAGAGGAACGGTTGACAGCAAAGTAAGCAGCGGCAGCAACCCGGCTGAGCGGAATGTTGTTACTGTATGCGTGTAGCAGATCTCTGGCAGCCTTGAAGCCGCCCTTGTCGAGAGGGTGAAGATTGCGAACTTCTTTTACCAACTCTTCCTTGTGGTTGAGCAGAGAATGCCAGAAGTTGTAAAGAGGATAGAAAGCATCATAGCCATACACCTTTCTGTCTTCTGACAGTTTTAGTTCCAATGAACCACCACCCATGAAAGGGGCGCAAACGTCACCTTCTGGAATGTGTGGCAAGAGATGCTTGATTGCTCTTGTCTTTCCGCCGGGATAACGTAGTGGTGATTTCATACTTGCTCCATGAAAATTTGTGTTAGAGTTTCTTCGCATTCAAGATCAAGGTCTGAGGCAGCAAGTTCTTCCACAAAAGGTGTCATAGTGAAAGAGTAGCGCGGGTTGCCCTTCTTGAATCCTCCATGATACTTAACACGAAACTTGATCTTTACCAAGGGCTCCGCATCAGAAAATCTTGTTGGGATCTTATCGCTGAGACCATACAAGCCGTAGCCGTCAATCTGTATGCCATCGTTTCCTGCATAGTATTCTTCGATGATACCAGCGGGATTCAAACCAAGTTCTTTGGTGTCGATGTCTACAACATCAAAGCCTGCATACTTGCCATCTTCAAAGCGAGAGCCAAGCCATTCTTTTCGCAGGTCGTCGGCGATGCCAAAGTTTAGATTGGTATAACCAAGAGTGTCGTGGTTTGTGACTGCGGGTAGTCTGTCTACTACCGAGGCAAAGATCTTTTCTGCGAGTTCAGTGTTCTTGGGGCTTTTAAGCTTCCACCCACCGTCAGTCCACTTAATCTGAAACTGACCGAACTCGCCTCGCTTGCCAATCGTGTTCTTTGCTTCGATTGTAAGCGCTTTCACGCCTGTTATCTTGATGTCCTTTTCGTTTTTGTTTGCGCCTGCTGGATCAGAGCATTGTAGGTCCAATCCGTTCTTGAGCGCAAAGTAGTTGATTTTGGTCACGAGCATACGCTCGTAGTGGCGACCGCCTTGTCCTGCGGGCATGTAACCTCCATGTGTTGTTTG
>Ga0209337_1004154_pt1 | contig 10068 bp, 7 predicted proteins | sample LinPmetageLP53_FD_184044 | JGI IMG/M metagenome (GOLD analysis project Ga0209337, IMG submission 184044) | Marine viral communities from the Pacific Ocean - LP-53 (SPAdes) (version 2) | ecosystem: Environmental > Aquatic > Marine > Oceanic | place: Pacific Ocean | collected 2010-02-08 | reverse complement strand
GAGGCATACTCTCAACGCGAACTAAAGAAGCAAGAGATCAAACTAGAGCTAGCTAAGATAAGGATGAGCCAAAGCGCGAGCGAAAAAGCGCGAACTAACATTGCCTTAACTACTCCTGCTATATTAGTCCTACTCATCGGCGGGTTTATTATATGCCTAGCGTGTGGATCAATTCCTGACGAATCTATATCTGTAGCGTCAGCACTGTTAACCCTTTTAATAACTGGTCTTATGGCTAATCTTAGGTCTATTATTAGCGAAGGAAACAGCAATGAAGAGAATAACCAACCCGTTGAAAAGCCAGGGTCTAATAAACCTACGCCCCCTCAGAAGTAAGAACTTATGAAGTATCTATTATCCCTAGCAGCTTTAAGTCTGCTTTCATCGTGCAGCGGTTTATCTGTATCTAACGCATACTTAGAAGCAGATAAAATGACGTATGAGGCTATTGCTCCTGATTACAGGACGTATGTCGAAGACGACGCTAACCTTGACGAAGCGGCTAAGGCGGCTCGTATTCGTTTATTGAATAGCTGGAAGATGCGTTTAGAGGCAAACAAGAAATGAGTGACCTACCCCCAGAAGTTGAAGCCCTTATGGCTTCTCTAAAAGCATCAATTACCTCTCCTGCTAAGCAGGATATGTTGACTGAGATTGCTGTAGATGCCCCTCGTTTAACGGCTTTGGCTCTCATGGACCCTCAGAATGCAGCACGAGAAATGGCTGTTATGAAGGCTACACTAGCTAATCTAGCCCAGGCAGAGGCCGCTATAGTGGTTAAGGTATGGACAGAATGGGCTACTGAAACTATCTCTGGGGTTATTAAAAAGACCATGACGGTCTAAAAAACCCCTCACCTAATAGATAGTTTAATATCTAGTGTGATACATTCCTCGCGTGAGTCAGCAAGATTCTTATATGTCGCTTGAGGATGAAGCCTCCTTAGATCGATCTGATCGAATTAAGGGGCGCATCAATTTGCACAGAGAAGATCTGCGTTGGCTCATGAAGGCACAGTCAGGTCGCCGAGTGGTTTGGCGTTGGTTGTCCGAGATGCGATTTATGTCCCCTGTTGCAAACTCTAATGGGTTGGTTCAAAGCCAAAACGCCGGAGCGCACGACATCGGGACCAAGATTGCATCCGAATTGCTAGAGGCGTGCCCGGACCATTTTACCTTGATGATCAAGGAATCACATGACAGAGACGCAAACAGAAACCCCTGAAACTGAAAACGAAGGGCAGGTTGCGGAGACTTTGCTGACCACTCCTCCCGAGGAGACTAAGCAAGAAGAACCAATCCAGCAGCAACAACCTGAGCCTACAGAGGCAACAGGTAAAGAGCCTACCCTTGAAGGTGCTCCCGAGGCTTACGATTTCCAGACCCCAGAAGGTTCGGATCTCGATGCAGAGTCATCGGCGGTGCAAGCATTTTCGGAGGTTGCAAAGAAGCTCAACCTTACACAAGAGCAAGCTCAATCAGTGTTAGACGGAGTTGCTCCGGCACTGAAACAGCAGAACGAAGGCTACATTGAAAACCTTCGCTCGGAGTGGGTTAACTCGGTCAAGTCCGATCCAGAAATCGGAGGAGACAAGTTGCCGGAGAACCTAGGTAAAGCCGTTCAGGTTTTAGATACCTACGGAACTCCAGAGCTTAAGTCGCTGCTTGGAGAGACAGGTCTTGGCGATAACCCGGAGATCATCCGGTTTCTTGTCAGGACGCACCAAGACATTGGTGAGGATCGTTTCCTTACCGGTGCTAATGCGGACAAGAACCAAGCGTTCACTGCCCGTGATTTCTATAACAACAGTAAGATGAGTTAGGAGTTAGATTATGGTTGTAAGTGCAACTACGCACCCCACGCTGCTTGATTACACTAAGCGGCAAGATCCAGATAAAAGCATTGCTACGATTGTAGAAACGCTTTCACAGACCAACGAAGTCCTTGAGGACATGGTCCACATCGAAGGTAACCAAGAAACTGGTCACCGCACGACTATCCGTTCAGGTCTACCGGCCCCAACTTGGCGCAAGCTTTACGGTGGTGTTCAGCCATCCAAGAGCGAAACAGTCCAGGTAACCGACACGATCGGTATGATGGAAGCCTACGCCGAGGTTGACAAGCAACTTGCTGACCTTAATGGCAACACGGCTGCGTTCCGCATGTCAGAAGACATGGCGCACATTGAGGGCATGAACCAAGAGTTTACCCGCACGTTGTTTTACGGCGACGAAGGCACGGATGTCGAAGAGTTTACGGGTTTCCGCGCTCGTTTTAACGACACAAGAACTTCAGCTCAAAACCACACCAACATTCTTATGGGTGATGATTATGGTGGCGATGCTCTTTCAGGCAACGACAACACTAGCATTTGGCTAGTTGTCTGGGGTCCAAACACCTGTCACGGGATTTATTCCAAGGGCAGTCAAATGGGCTTGTCTAAGGACGACAAGGGTCAAGTGACTATTGAAGACACAAGCAGCAACGGTGGTGGTCGCATGGAAGCCTATCGGACCCACTACAAGTGGTGCACTGGCTTAAGCGTTCGCGACTGGCGTTACGTTGTGCGAATGCAAGTTGAGACCGCAGACTTAACTGAGTCCGTAGACAACCTTGACATTGTTGAAATGATGTCAGACGCTTGCGAACTAGTGCCAAGCCTAAGCATGGGTCGTGCTTCGTTCTACTGCAACCGAAAGGCCAAGCAGTTCCTGCGAAAGCAATTTGTAAGCAAGGTTAAGCAATCAACGCTTGGCATGGACGACATTGGCGGTCGCAGCACCCTTGTTTTTGATGGCATTCCAATCCGCAAGGTTGACTCGCTTATCGAAACTGAGTCGCCTGTTATTCAAGCTTAATAAGAGGACATACAGATGTTTATTGATTCAACTTTAGAGTTTTGCGACGGTGTAACGCTGTCTGGAACTGGCATTGAAGAGAAAAAAGGCACTGTCCTTGATCTCAGCAACACGACTGACAACGCCCTTAAGAATTGGGGTGCTGGCGAACCAATTTACTTGGTGCTAAACGTAACCACTGCTTTTGCAAGTGGAACTAGCGTTCGCATTGATTTGCGATCAGGCAGCAACGCTGACTTAGAAAGTAGTTCTCCGGTTATTCACTGGACAACTGGGGTTGTTGCCGCAGCAAACTACGCAAATCTTACTGGGATGACCGTGGTGCAACTTCCGACCCGCCCGAACGACTACAAAGAAAACGTGGGCATTCACGTTACTACTGCTGGCGCAGTAACTGGCGGTGTTGCAGATGCGTTCCTTACTAAGGACGTAACCAACTGGCAGTCTACTGCTACCCGTGTCCCGGCTACTGACCCAAGTACCTAATGCGAGTTAAAGCCAAACAGCGCGGCATCTACGGTTCTCGGCGTTGGAAGCCGGGGATGGAGTTTGATTTGAGCGATTCTCGGCAATTCAACGCTAGTTGGATGGAAGAGGTTAAACGTGGTCCTGGTCGGCCTAAGAAGGTCGAAGAACCAAAGCTTAAAAAGCCAGCTAAGGCTGCTCCAGTAGAAGCCTGATTACAAACAGGGCAAGGGTAGCAGTCGCCGCCCTTGCTCTCACTTTATAGGCGGCTATTAGCTAGAGGTGACCTGTGGCTGTCAGGAAGTTCATTGTCGTTGCAGGTCAGAATAACGCTACAGAGGTAGCAGACTCGATACCGTGGGAGGAGAAGCATCTCTATGCGTCTCTAAGAAACCCCACTAACCTGCCTTCTCAGTCAGCAGACTTTGCAGGAGGAGCGTATTCAGACATCCTCACGCTGCCCTTTACATTTAAGGGCGGACCTCAAGCAGCAACCGATGGAGCCACAATCTTTGGTTCTCATCAGACTGCTAACTTGATGGGCAAGGCTACACGGGCGGTCAAGTATTTGACCTTCTATGACCCGACTGCGAGTTACCAAAACTCGGGCACAGCTACTACGTCTACTTACCCTGGCACAGGAACTATCCTTGCGGGGTCTACGTCTCTTAGCCTGACTACATCGGTGACATGGAAGTATGACCCTACAGGGGTAGTCATTACTCGGCGCAGGACAGGCACAACGCACACGGTTAATGGTGCTGCAACTACTGGCAACACTCTTACTTTTGATGCTGCTCAAGCCTTAGTCCCGCCACCTGAAACGGGTGAACTGTTCGACTACACACCTACAGCGGGTGATGATGGAGGGTCTACTACAGCAATCAAGTTTGAGTCTCAGTTCGGAGGCAACTCAGATCCAGGCTCTGCTAGCGACTTAGAAACAGCAATTGCGATTGACTCAAGCGGCAATCACGCTTGCTATATCAGCAAGATATTAGATGGAAGTGGTAACACTCCTGGAAGAATTACTTGCCGTAGCCACCCAGTCTACATCGGTCAACCTGTTAAGTTTACTAACGTCACTAGTTCTGGAACCTTTAGTGTTCCTAGTGGGTTTGATCAGACCAAAACTTACTACGTCACTCGAAAAGCAGGAGTGCGGGAAACAGTTACGTCGGCTTCATGGGACAACTCTTCCTATGAACTTGTCTTTAGTTCTTCGCACGGACTAGGGGAGGGAGAGCCGATTCAAATTGCGGCAGCGACAGGAAGTCTTGGCACTACCCTTACGGCTTCATCTACTTACTACGTCAAAGTTATTGACCATGATGAGATTAGATTAGCAACATCTCTTGCGAATCTTGCCGGAGAAACATACATGACTTGGGAAGGCCCACCTTCCGGCACGGCTACGATAACTAGGCTAGACTCTTACGCAGCCTTTTATGTCTCGGAAGAGCCAGGAGGAGAAGAGAGAGTTGCAGCCGCAGACAGTGGGCAGAACGCTACTGATGTCACTCACAACCTTAAAGTCCTCTTTAAGCCTGTCTTCCGAGGAAGCCTTACAGGGCTTCAAGCTAGGTGTATTGGTGGCACAGGAGCCAATCTAGGCTATGCACGCGCATTGCACGATGTGCAGTCGGATGGAACGGTAACGACAGATGCGTGGCCTTCTGCAACTGCTAACGGCGACACGTTTGCGATTGAAGTGCCGCCTCTTAACAACCAGACTATCCCGTTTGAGAAATGGGCTATGTGGCTTCCGTGGTCACCGTTTGAAGGCAACGCTAGCTATGACGGTCCATCTATAGTCAAGATCACTTCGGCTGCTAGCGCAAACGTCGAGGTAACTCTTGAGACAACTCCAGCATTAACAGGCGGTCCCCCAGTAGTAGGAACTGCGGTCAAGTTCTTCTCTAATGGGATCCTTCCTAAGCCTTTAGTTGCTGGTCAGGTTTACTACATAAACTCGGTGACAGCCAACGGAGTCACTTTAAAAGACGTAGCAAGTGATACAGGTGCTGTTGTAGGTGTAAGCGGAGGGACTGATAGTCAGTCAAGCCTGTCAGGAGATGACAGCAGCGCAAAGCACGTCATGTTTGTCTACGACCAAGAAGACAAGCAGAACCCTTACCCACCAGGGTTCAACTACCCTAACCATCACGCTACTCCAAGACCTTACCAAGCTTTTGACGGCCCCGGTGAGATTGCGATTAAGCCACAGATTGGGTTCCACTCTGGTCTTGCTCTTAAGATGTATGAGTATACCGGCGAGGTCATGCACGTTGCGGTATGCGCGGTAGACAACACGTCTGTAGGTCACAAAGAGATCTACCCTTCAACAGCAACGCCGTCTGCTCATAGTTGGCTAGATCCTTCGCAGCACAAGTCTTGGTCTGCTGGCGAGCCAAACAACTGCTTTGGTCGTTTAGAAGATGTGCTAGATGCTGCCAAGTTAGCCTTTGAAGCTGACGGCGACACAGGCGAATGCGTTGGAGTCTTCTGGCTTCAAGGTGAGGAGGATGCTTTGCATCTTCAGTTGGCTAACAACTACGAAAACAGTTGTCGCAAACTGCGCTCATCTATCCGCAAGGCAATTAAGGATCGTTCGCTAACGACTTCAGATGAAGAGAAGATCCCGTTCATCCATCCTAAGATTTCAACAGCGTTAACTTACACCTACGCTTCAACTGTCAACACAGCGATAGACACTCTGTCTCAGGAGGATCCTTACACTCGGACGTTTGAGACTTCGACGTTTGATCTTGACGGTCTTTACTACAGCGGTGTTGGTATTACGAGTGTAGAAGAGTCAGCCTACAACGCATGGAAAGATGTGCAGCGCACAGGCTCTTCCGAGGTGGACATCTGTAACCTTGCTCTTGCAAACATTGGAGACAAGGCAAGCGTTACTAGCATCAGCCCTTCAGACGGCAGTCACCAAGCAGACCTTTGCTCTCGGTATTACCCGATGGCTAGAGACCTGTTGCTAGAGCGTCATCGTTGGGACTTCAGCATTCGCCAGACTGCACTGGTCCAACTGACAAACACTCGGACTGAGTGGGACTACGCTTACAAGTTGCCCGTAGACTTCTCGGGAGCCATAGCAATCCTTGCCAAGGATGCTCAAGACGATCAGATCGAGCAAGGTGTTCCATTGCCGCAGCCGTTTGCTATCGAGGTAGACAACAACTTTGACCGCGTTCTTTATACGGACATGATCAATGCGTCACTTCGGTATACGGCAAAGACAACAGACTCCACCAAGTTCTCTCAGTCGTTTATACACGCTCTATCTTGGAGGCTTGCTGCGATGCTAGCAGGAGCTTTGATCAAGGGTGACGCAGGCGCACAGGCCGTCCAGAACGCCACTCAAATGGCTGAGTTCTACTCGAACCGTGCTGCTGCCTTCGACAGTCGAACGACAAGGGACAAGCCTGTCATCGACGCTAACATCAATCCTTGGGATCGATAGATCATGCCTAACACACGCAAGCTACAGCTTTCATTTGGAGGCGGTGAAATCGATCCTGAGATGTATTCTCGGATTGACTCGGACCAGAACCAGTCAGGGCTAGCTAAAGTCCAGAACTGGTTGGTAGACCCCAAGGGTCCGCTAAAGAAGCGACCGGGCTTTCAGCGTGTGAGCAGTTCGTTTGATAGTTCCCGCAAGTCTCGCCTGATTCCGTTTACCTACTCGGTAGACCAGTCGCTTGTGATTGAGTTGTCGCACGAGAAGATCCGGTTTATCTCGGACGGTAAGCTTGTTACTTGGGCCGACACTTTGACGTTCTTAGCGTCAGGCGTTTCAAATGCCTCAAACACAATTACCTTTTCATCAGATCACAAGTTAACTACTAACGATGAAATAGTCTTTCACGAAGGTTCGTCGGCAAGCCTTCCAACAGGTCTTGACGAAGGCGAAACTTATCTTGCTATTGTTACCGGCTCAGACACTATCCAAGTTAAGCCAGATATAGGCGGAAGTGCTATAAGCTTTAGCGGAACAACACTTGACGGAAGCGGGGGCTTAAGACTTTACAGAAAGTCAAGCTTGCCTAGAAACTTCAAAGTTGCAGACGAAGCCGCAAACATATACAGAACCGGAACGTCTGGTTCTTTTTTAGAATGGAGTGCGCCTGGAACTCCAAGCGGATTTTACCACGGTCAAAAAGTCCAAATACAGCAAGACATTAACTCTCTGACTGCTGCTATTCTCCTTCTTCCAGAAGCTCAGAAAGTTCCGCTTTATGTAGACTTTGGCACTTCGGCTTCAATTGGAGACACCTCCGGCCAATTTGGAAGCCATACGTTTGCTTTAAGGTATAGCTTTGAACAAGTTGGAACACAGACCACACCATCTACTTCTGTAAGTAACATTATTTTAAACAGTCGGCACAGCCCAAGTGGGTCCGGAGCAAACTACGCAAAACTGTTTCTAACTGCCTATTACGAGATTGGAGACACAGCGTTTATTCCCAGAGACCTTTCAATGGTGTCTTCGCCAAGTTTCTACAGCAGAGGCATTGTTGCTGTTAGAGATAACGCAGCCCCTAAAATAACAACGCTTACGGCTAACACTGCCGCTACTGACTTTCTTGCCTTAAACCAAGAAGGCTTTTTAGAAAACGACTCGCCTTACAGCGAAGACGAACTGTTTGAAATTGAGTATGAGCAAACAGGTGACATCATCACTTTGACTCATCCCAATCACACTCCTAGAGAAGTTAGGAGATACTCAAACACAGACTGGAGACTAATCGAGGTTGATTTAACTCCAACAATCTTACCTCCCTTTCAAAGCACGTTTCCTGTTGAGCCAATAGTCACTAGCACCCGAGGGGTGGCTTATGAAATAGTCGAATACGTTGAAGATACCGGAAGTGGCACTAATTCAGGAGTTCAGATAGAGGGCACATTACCTGTTTCTGGGGGCGACACTGTTTATATTGACTTTATAGCGGCTCAAGGAAATGGCATTGTTCCAATCGACGGTTACTACAATGTAATTAACATTGTTCCATTCGGCAATAATACGAATGTGTTCTTGCGAGAAATAGCCTCTGGTACACCAGTAGCAATTCAAGCAACTGTTACAAATGACAATGCAGGTCGTCTGTATATTTCATCTTCTTCGGGTGAAGAGACTGAGAAATACAAGATCACGTCTGTAGACGTAAACTTGCAAGAGTCTTTGCCTACTGAAGAGATTGTAGCAACAAACATCTTGGCAGTTCCTGGGGCAACTAACACGATTCAGTTTAGGAACGCCGTAAACGCTGTTAGTTATAAAATATACAAAGAGTTAAACGGCATATACGGCTTTATAGGAGCAGTTGACGCTACGCCGGGAAATGTCTCAGCTTTTACCGATGACTACATTGGTCCAGACATGAGCGACACTTTGCCGCTTCAAGACGAGCAAGTGGCTAGTGGTTACCGACCAAGAGCCGTAGCAAGTTTTGAGCAGCGTCGTTGTTTTGCAGGGTCTAACAATCTTCCCCGCACACTCTTTATGAGCCGTTCGGGCACGCAGTCTTCATTCACTTATCAGATGCCTATCCAGGCTTCAGACAGAGTGTCTGTGCAAATAGCGTCTCGTGAAGCGCACACCATTCGTCACATGGTTGGCTTGCAAGACTTGATCATCCTTACTCAGCAAGGCGAGTGGATGGTTACTGCGATTAACAGCGATGCGATTGGGCCTGAGACAATTGCTATCCGTCCGCAGTCTTACATTGGCAGCAACAAGGTGCGCCCTGCTGTTGTTAACAACAAGATTGTGTTCTGTGCTAACCGTGGAGGTCACGTTAGGGAGCTTGGATTCCAGACTCAGAACCAAGGCTACTTAACTGGTGACTTGTCGCTTCGTGCTACCCATTTGTTTAACGGACAGGAGTTGACAGACCTTGCGTATTCTAAAGCACCTACTCCGCGCCTTTGGTTCGTTTCGACTAGCGGCAAACTGTTGTGCCTTACTTACGTCCCCGAAGAGAAAGTCTTAGCTTGGCAACAGATTGTCACTGACGGCACCTTTGAAAGCGTATGTGCTATCCCCGAGGGGAACTTTGACAACGTCTACGTGGTCGTTAACAGGACTGACAGCACAGGTGCAACTGTTCGATCTGTTGAGCGGATGGTTGCAGTTGACACGGAAGACAGAAGTGACGCGGTTTACTTTGACGCAAGCGTCTCGGTGAACGGCACCAACACTGGTCTTCGCACGCTAGAGGTTACAAGTTCCGGTTTATACAAGTCTGGTGACGTTGTTAGCGTTATCTGTAACGAAGCCGGGGTGTTTGCAGAATCTAACGTGGGCGAGGAGATCGAGTTTACTAGCGGCACCAATGCTTACCGGATGCGTGTTACTGTCTACACAAGCACTACGCAGGTTGAAGCGGTTCTTCTTGCTGATCTGCCAAGCACTTTGCATTCAACGCCTACGACGGTTTGGGCAATCGCCTCTAAGACCATTACTGGTTACGCGCATCTAGCAAACCAAACGGTGTCAGTCTTAGCCGATGGCGAAATGCACAAGGATGTCGTGGTATCTAGCCTTGGTGTCCTGATCCTCGACAGAGCCGCTGTGAAGGTCTGTGCTGGACTCAAATACACAACAGAGGCTCAGACTCTGCCTGTCAGTTTGCAGATGGAGGCAGGCGGACAGGGGCGCACAAAGATCATCAACAAGGTCTACCTTCGAGTGAGGGACAGTTCGAACCTCAGCGTTGGTTCTGAAACC
>Ga0209337_1004150_pt1 | contig 10076 bp, 9 predicted proteins | sample LinPmetageLP53_FD_184044 | JGI IMG/M metagenome (GOLD analysis project Ga0209337, IMG submission 184044) | Marine viral communities from the Pacific Ocean - LP-53 (SPAdes) (version 2) | ecosystem: Environmental > Aquatic > Marine > Oceanic | place: Pacific Ocean | collected 2010-02-08 | reverse complement strand
TATAAGAGGAGAACTAAGTAATGGCAGGCCCACCACAAATGACAACATTTGCAAGAAAGCCTCAACTTAATCAACAGACAGCTGAACCGACAAGAGAAGTTGCACCAGCTCCTAATGTACTTACAAGGGCACCAGTATCTCAGGCAATGATGCCGAGTGCAGAGGCAATGTCGGATGAAGAATTAGATTTATATGTAAAACGTCTCACAATGAGACATAAACGACTATCACGGAAGTGGTGGGGATTAAGGCGTAAACATGGCAAAGATGAGTGTCCTTATTGTGGGATGGCTACTGGAGCTGGATTTTGTAAAATCCATCAGCGTGACTACGATGAGTACCTCGGAGCCTTGTCTACGATTCAGAACAGGAGTTTTGGATTATGAGGATGGGAAACTGGTGTGGAACCAATATGAGATTGCAGAAGTATAGATATACTTTAACAACAGATGGTAGTAAACAAATCATCAGGTGGAAACAACAATGACGGGATACGCAAACAGCCCAGCAGGATACATGAATCCTGTAGCGGTAGATAAGATACAGCATCCAGACTACGATGCAAAGGCAGCAGAGAATACAACTATGAGATTAGTTCAATATTTGTATCCTGTAGTAAAGAACTGTACAGAGATGTTAGAAGCACTATGTGCTGAGACTGAAGTACAAGTTCCTACCGATTTAAAAGATAACATGGAATTTCTAAAGACTGTTTACAATACTCAGATAGATTGGCATCCAAGAACAATGTATGGTGACGAGGCCGCAGAGGAGCTTAATGCACGTCTCACCTTGCACGAAGAGTGGTCAACCGAGGACAATGCACACCACAGCGTTCTAAATTGGCAGAATCCTTACGGCAACGATGGTACTCTTCAGCAAGCTCCTCCTGTGACTCAACAACAGATGAATCCATACCAACAACCAATGGGACAACAAATGAATCCGTATGGACAACAAATGCCTATGCAAGGTGGTTCTAGTATGTTTAAGCCTTGGACATGGTTTGGAGCAGGAGCAGCTACACAGATACAACCGTGGCAATTACCTCCACCACAAATGGATACTTTACATAATGGAGAGACTTACTATACTGCGAATGGAGGAGGGCCCCCACCTTTAGCGCAACAACAAGGATACCTAACATTACCAGTCGGAGCAATAGGCTGGAATATGGCAGGACAACCGATTGACTACAACGGAATGGTAGTAGCAACGACAGGCGAAAAGCTGATGAATACCGCAATATCTAAGATACTCTAATGGCAACACACTACTGCGCTCATGCTGATGTTTCTGCTTTCTTGCAGGTTAGTAACTTTACAGGAGACACAACTCCACAATCAGATGCAGTTGAAGCATTTATTAATATGGCAGAAGGCCGTGTTGACCAGTTGACAGACCACGTATGGCATTCAAGTAGAGTATCAAGCACAAATGGGACAGTAACAGAAGAAAGGGGAAGAATTCAGAGAGTAATGACTGATTCAGTTAATGACCGAGGTAGAATACAATTAAAACATTATCCTATTTTAGCTATGAGCGGTAGTGACAAACTTTATGTTTGGGATGGCGGAGATTATGTAGAATATATTGCAAGTAAGACTGGCGATGATACAATTACAAGTGTGTCTGGTAAAGATTATTGGGTAGACAAAGAGCGCGGAACTATTTATTTGAACAGTTATAATCAATTTAATTTGTTAAGCGATGCACCTTCTGGAGTAACTGCTTATGTTACTTACAGATATGCAACAGCCGCAACTCCCGCAGACATAAAGTTAGCAACAATTTACTTTGCAGCAGCAACGATTGTGATGAATGATGATTTAAATTTAATGCAAGAGGGTGATGATTCAATGGATAATGCTAGTAAGTCTCAACGATTTGAAGAGATGGCAATAAAGATTTTAAAAGATAACCGAAGATTAGGTAGGTCAATGCCAATGTCAAGGGCTATTGGTGGCTTTGGAACAGGGAGGATAACTCAATAATGGTAGCAACGTATGTACTTTTGGCAGACCCAGTAGATGCAGTTGTAAATGTATTAAATAATAATTGGGATGGAACTTATACTTCAGCAGTTGGAGGAACCAAACCTACAATAAAATCATCTTGGGACATGGGCAAAAGAAATTTAAAAAACGGAGATTTAATTCGTTGTTATGAAACTTCAGCAGGGCATGACATTTTAGGAATAGGAAAAGGAATAGACAAACATACTTCAACTGTTGTAATAGATATATCAACAGCAACAAGTAGAGCAAGGCTTAGGGCTTTGTATCAAGGTGTAATACACATCATTCACGCGGCGCATTCAAAAACGGCAACAGTCGCACCATTAAACACAGACTATGCAAGCATAAAACTTCTAAGTCGCACAGACCAGAGTGACAAATTACGTCGCTGGTATCGTTACGTTCTTAACTGTGAAATCACAAGTTATGAGGTGGTAAATTAATGGTAAAAATCACGCAAAATATTGAGGCAGCTTACGAAGAAGAAACATCATACGGAGACCCTCCAGATTCTACTTTGTTACATATAGGTCTACTGGACACATTTGACCCAAGGTCAATCGAGATGAACATAACTCCTGTTCCATCTTTAGGGCAATCAACTGATGCATTTCATGCAAAGGGTCCTAAAGCAGTCACGCTTCCGTTAAAAATAGCATGTCATGGAACTGGCTGGCAGTCTATACTTGGATTTGCAATAGGAAGAACTTATGCAGATGCTTTGGTAACTGCTGGAGCAGCAGGTACTAACGCTGGAACTCCTATGAAATTGACAAACACAGTTAATTCTATAGCAGTATTAGCAAGAGAAACTGGTGGTAATTTTACATTAGTAGGTGGAGTTGTGCCAAATGAGGTAACACTTACGGCTGATTATTCTACAGGTGGATACATTACGCTTGAAGCGACATGTACAGCACAAAATTCTGAAGATTCAAGTACGGGTAATTTTAGTGGTGGATTTTATGGAGATAATTTATCAGACAATGCATTCCCAACAGCACCAACATCAGACCCTTTACTTCCTACAGATTTGACAGTTACCTATTCTAATGCAGTTCAAGACGATGATATGTTAAAATTAAACATTGCAACAGGTAAATACGTAGAAATTGGAGAAAGATATCTAAGAGTTTTTACTTCAGCAGATATATTAGACAGTACTTTAGCAGCAAGCGGAGTAGCTTCAGTGCCTTATAACGGTGTATTAGATTTAACACATGGAGATGCAAACACTATAAATTCAGTAGTTGCACGTATAAATGCAACAGGATTATCAACAGATAGTGCAGCAGGTTCAGGAGCAGGTAATGACGCTTCTGCTAATTTATTAAAAGGAATTTACAAAATGACTGGAGCTTTGAAAAGCATTCCCGGAGTACAATCAGCATCGTTTGATGGTGCAGAAGGAGACATGGCATTGTTTCAGAATCTTAAAACGGTTGCATTAAAGATAGCAAACAACAACACAGCTATTCCCGGTAAGACTGGGACTACATGGTTGCAGAATAACGCGATAAGCCGTGGTAAAGCAGACATAACATTAGACATTACAATGACTCCAGACGATGATACGTTGTATGATAAGTATATAGCAGGGACAGTAATCCCATTAATTAGATTAGACTTCGGAACCTCAGGTTCATTAGCATTGACAAATGGAACCATAACTGCGTTCTCCAGACCCCTTACACCGGGTGGCGAAATTGTTGATACTATGAGCATTAAATTTAGAGGTTCTGGGGATTATAACAACTTCAGTTCGTACGCGATAAGCGCAGACTGGACACTATAGGTAGGTCAAATGGTAAATGTCAGAGGTCAGTTAGACGCCCCTCTACTTGACGTAGGAGCAGTAACAGAAGATTACTGGGAACGCAAGGAGATATTACTACCAAGTTTGTCACGACTCTTTAAACCAAAAGGATGGAGAAGGTTTTTCTATAAGGAACAAGCACCTAAGATAGTATTAAAACGATTAACTCAAACAGATTGGGATAAAATAGACAATAAAAATTTCTTGCTTCAAGAAGAATTGGCATTAGAAAATAAAAAGTGTAGTCCATTAGTTAATAGATTTTCTAATGGAGACGTTTTAAATGAATCTGAAGCTCAGCAATTAAATGAATATGCTGTAAAAATGAGGCCAATTACTTACAATATGTTACAATTTATGATAGATGAACCTAAAATGTCTTATGAGCAAATAGCTATGATGATGGATATTATGGACCAGTTTGATACTGACACATTGCTTAGTTATGTAAGTATAATGACTTCTGAAAAAGCAAGAGCTATGAAACTTATTTATGATAAACGAATGAAAGAATCGGAGATGATAATTCAATAATGGCAGAGAATAGCGTTATGCTTGTAGCTATCGAGATGGATGCAAGAGGAGCCATACAATCAACCCAAGTATTAGATAGCAAGTTTACAAGTTTGGGTGCTACATTGCAGAAAGGTCAGCAAAGAATGGAAGGTGCAGAGAAGGCTCAAAATAAATTAAACTCGTCAATTAAACAAGGAAGTAAAAGTACAATAGAAGGAAACGTAGCATTGATAGGTAGGCTTGCAGCTTTTGAGGCTCTTACTAGTGGTTTAAATCAGTTAATTTCTGCACAATATAAACGTATTGATGCCGATTTAGCAGCAGGTAAAATTAATGCAGAAGAAGCTGAAAAGGAAAGAAAACGAGTTAAACAATATGAAAAAGTAACGGGGTCTTTAGAAACTCTTATTGCTATATCTCGTTTATACACAGTAGCAGAAATGATAGCAACTGCTGTTAAAATTAAACTTACTGCGGCAACTGAAGCAAACACGGCTGCTGTTGTTAAAAATAATGCAGCATTAGCAATGAATCCGTGGGTTGCATTCGCAGTTACATTGGCTGCAATTATTGCTGCATTTGTGGTGTTTGGTAAAGGCATTGATAATACAACATCAAGAGTTAGATTACTTACTGATGCAATAGCGGGGTTGCGTGAAGCATGGTCAAGTTTATTAGAATTAGCTAATCCATTTGATAATATATTAGAATCAGAAGCATGGGTAGGAAAGAATAGAATGAACAGTCAGATGGGGGGTTAGATGGTAACATACAATAGACAATTACAGTTATATGCTTTAACAGACGATGCGCATCGTTCTGGTGACGGATGGTTAGATTTCAAAGGTATAGGTCAAACTGATACTGATGGTACTCTAAGTACTTCTATTAAAATTGGAAGAGCAACTAGTACTAATAAACATCGCGCAGTAGTTCAAATTAAATTACCTGACTTTCCTTATGATGATGCTAATACAGAAATTACAGATTGTAAATTAAATTTATTTTGTCATAATTATCAAAATGATTGGGCAGATTCAATATCAGTATATCGAATAACTAAGAACGTAAAAATGTCTAATGTGTCTTGGAGTGAATACAGCGATACAAGTGGTGAAAATTTAACATGGACAACCGCAGGAGCTACAGGTGCAGATGATATAGACACATCTACAAATTATGGCCATGGTGCAAATGGAATAATAGACACAGTTCCCACACCTACTGAACAAGGATGGATGCAAATTGATTTGTCAGGTCTTGTTCGGTTAAATAAAATTAATTGGGGTATGGATGCTTCTGCTAAATTTGTTCATTTATTATTAAAATCAGAAGAAGGTGAAGCATTACACAATGGTGAGTTTACAGGCATTGAACATCTTTCAAGTAGTATTAGTGATACATATTGTGCAACAAATGCATCTGGAGTGATAACTGTAGATGGCGCACATACAGATAGTGATACAACAATTCTTGTTGATGATATAGATGGCGGGTCAAATGCATTAGTTGTTGGTGATATTATTGCAATAACTGACCTTGCTCCAGATGCAACGCAAACATGGGACACTGTAGAATTTATGAAAGTTACTAACTTAGATACTGGCACTGATATTATTACAGTTGAAAGACAATTTGATAATACAAATGCGCATGCTATTATTAATAATTCATATATTTCTCGATTTGCTAATGCATCACCTTATGTATCTGTTAAATATAAAAATGATAATCCTTCTGCACCAGTAATACAAGCAATCCCACAAGATAATGGAATTGATGTTGATATTAACATTACAAATAATATAGCAGATAAAGATTTAACTGGTTATATTACTGCATGGAATACCACACTTTCAAGTTTAGCAGCTACAGGTTCAAATAATACAACTGTAACTACGGAATCAGCAATATTTGATAGTACTAACACAACACATTTTGCAGCTAATTTATTAAACACAGCTAATACTAATTATTTTGTAGCTATTTATTCAACTGATAATGAAGTAAACAATCCAACTACTGCGGCGGGAGCTGTGATTTCTAACATACTTACAGTAGTAAGACCTACGATTTCAACGTCAGTTGTTTATGATGATAGTGCATTAAGTTCAGCTTTGGGAAGTGATGGTTCAACTAATGCAGACATTGGTGAAGAATTATATCTTAAAGTAGTTGCAAGTAGTAAGATAAAAAAAGTATATGTTAATTGGGACTCGGCAATAAGTAATACTAATGATGATTATGTAGAGTATATTTTACAAAATATATCTACAGCTTCTTCTGATGGTGTTGAAATAAGTCATAAATATCCTAATTCAGGAATACATAATATTAAGGTGCAAGTTGAAAGTGCGGAGGGTTTTAGGTCTGGAACAACCGCAGCAAGAGGAACTGCAATAACTGGCCATGACCCTAACATAACTACTTCTAATCCAGTAGCTAAGATAAGTGCAAGCCGTAGTAAAGTATTGTCAGCAGTGTACCCTGACCAAACATCAGGGTTTGTATTGTCAGGACAACATAGTTATGCAGTAGGAAGTGATGCAAAGATAGCAGAATATCGTTATTATTATGATTCTCATTTATCAACCAGTGAAACAACACACCCAACAATATGCACAGCTCATGCTATTTCTAATAATAATTCAGTCTTTGATGAATCTAGTTCTAAAGTTTATATTAAGACTGCAAGTGAGCAAGCGTTAGGTTCTACTACTACTTTTAAAGTATATGGACTTTGTTCGGTAGATGCGGATGGAGACCCAGTTGTAGATTCTGCAAATGAATTTAGTCATTACGTGTGGGATTCTCAGGAATTAGCACCAAGTAATACTGGCAATGTGTATGGTAGTTCTGGTACAGCATTTTTTAAAACAGTAGAAATCATAGTTGGAACTGTATCAACCGATGCGCAAGATGAAGGAGAAAGATTTATTTTAGCAAGAGATGGCGCAGTAGATTCAAGAACAAATTTAAATGAAGACCTTGATGCTACTGAAATTGGAGTAAATGTAGACGATGGAACTGTTTTTACAAGGGGAGATGAGATAAAAATAGACAGTGAAGTTATGTTAGTTACTGGAACTGCAAGTGCTAGAGTGGATGTCCATAGAGGTTATCAAGGAAGTACGGCTGCGATTCATTCAGACACCGCAGATATTTACATTGTTAATCATAAGATAAATAAAGAAATACGTTTAAAGGACGTTGATACGGCTGGAAGTAGTAGGTCGGGCCGATGGGGTGGCCGAGCTAGATACAAAGGCAACAACGGCTCAGGAACGGTGTTTACAGCCAGTACTGATTACATAAAGATAGTAAATGCGGATGCAACTAGTTCTAAGGGAGCTTCAGTTAGTTGGCTAGACCATGGATTTTATGTAGGTGATACTATCAAAATAGGTAACACTACTAACAATGGAACCAATACAGTTCCTGCAACAGCAACAATTATAGATGTATTAACTGGTTCTAATGCAAACGATACAATCCTTACAGATATAGGATTAACTAATGAGACGGTACAGGCAGAAGTACATCGAACTGACCACGCATTAAAACCCATAACTGTAGCTATTTACAATGCAACAAATATAGACAATGTAACATTTACTTTAGAAGTATATGATGACAATAGTTTTGCAGGAAATTCAGCAAGCGACACTGCAAATGTAATGATTAGCTATCCATTAACATTAGATTTAGATACAGAGTTAAATGCAGGTAATCTTTCTATTCAAAATCTAGTTATATCAAGAAGTGGTGGGCTTGCAGCAACTATGCCATTAGGTGTGAGGCGTTATCCGATTGCAGGGTCTAGAACTACTATGGGTAATCCAACTTTGTCGTGTACAATAAGAGCTTTAAATGACACAGGTTTTACTAAATTATTTACATTGATAGAGGGTGGTGTTTATGATTATGTATTTTTAGATACTAAAAAAATAGATTCTCCCTCAACTACATTCAAAGCGTTTAAATTACGTTTATTGTCTGGCCAAATAAAACAATCTACCGATATGGCAAGTCAATATGAAGCTGCTCTTCAGTTTGCTATAGTAGGTGAAGAGGAAGTTTAATGCCTGTTATTGAAACCATACCACATAATTTTGATTTAAATATTACTATAGATAATGTTTACATTGATTCGTGGTCTAATATAAATATTAAAGCAGAAGTTAATAAAGCTAGAGTAGTAAGTCTTACTTTACTTGGCCGTGAAGCTATAGAGTTTAGTAGGTTGGGAGGTTTGTTAGAAATTAGAACTGGTGAAGGTTTTGATATAGAAGTTCCTTTACATTTTAAAGGCATTATTAAACAAGTAAATCCTTCACAAAATAGTGTTAATATAGTTGCTTATGATTTTATTACGCAATTAGCAAACTCTGAATATATATTATTTAAAAATGTAGTAGATAATAATACAGATGTTAAAATAGTAGGTGAAGATTTGTATTATCTTGCTGCTGGAATTTGTAATTATAAAGATATTACTGTAACTGGATTAACGCAAGGTTCTGGATTGTTTACAAAAAAAAACATGTCTAGTTTATTTGGCCATAAAACTCGGAAAGAGTTTTTAGATGAGTTGTTTAATTTAATGATTACATATTCCACTGGCGCAGATTATCCAGACTTTGCATATTATAATTGGTACTATGCAATTCGGCATGGAACGCAAATGGATTTCTTTTTACCAGATTATCTTAATGCTTCTCAACAACCTATATTAACATTAAAAGAAACAGAGAATAATATTGAAAGTATTAATGCAACTATTAACACTACACGTCTTGTTAATTCAGTACGTATGGTATCTGCTGGAGATAAGAATACATTTGCTAGTCATGAGGATGCTTTTAGTATAGATAGATATGGGATACACAGTAGACTTATAGAAAAGAATGAAACAAATAAAGATAAATTAAAACAATTAGCTGTAGAATATGTTAATCAAAATAGATTCCCCACCGTAACTTATACTTTAAAACCCATAGATGCGTATTGGTTAGACTTAGGTGATTTAATTAAAGTAGAAGTACCTTCTTTAAAGATAGATGATATGTTGCCAGTAGTAGGGTATTCTACAACCATTACAGATAAGCTATCAACCACACTTACATTAGGCGTTCCTTCATTATCAGATAAACAGTTTTTAGATTTATTATCATTACCTCAAGGATAGAGACACACACCTTCGCTTCCACTGGAACTTTTTATTAAATTAAATGCTTTATTTCTATTATTTCTAACAGCCCGCCGCATTAGCTCTCTATCTCTAAGGGTTAACCTTTTCTATTATTATATATATTTTGTGCTTAAACTGATAAAATACCAATACCCTGAGGGTTAACTTTGTGTAGCGACACTCCCTAGAATCTCCAGTGGAAGCAAAGGTGTGTGTCTGTCATACAAAACTATATATAGACTATGCGCCATAACAATTTACTTAATGTAAAACATGGTGATACTATGATAAAACAAATAACAATCAAGTTAGGTGCAACTGCACCCACAGACAAGAAGTTCGAGTCTGCTAGAGCGGACATCGAAGCCACCTTTAGTATAAAGGATGAGCATGCATTAGACTTAGAGAAGTCTATGGAGACCTATCAGTATGAGCTAAGACGGGCAAGAGTAATGCTTAGAGACGCGATACAGTGCGTTAAAGATGAATTGAAGGGTAATGCATTAGAAGACCAGAAGACGCGCTTAACGGCTAA
>Ga0209337_1004149_pt1 | contig 10076 bp, 9 predicted proteins | sample LinPmetageLP53_FD_184044 | JGI IMG/M metagenome (GOLD analysis project Ga0209337, IMG submission 184044) | Marine viral communities from the Pacific Ocean - LP-53 (SPAdes) (version 2) | ecosystem: Environmental > Aquatic > Marine > Oceanic | place: Pacific Ocean | collected 2010-02-08 | reverse complement strand
GATTTTTTATAACAACTATTACTTAATTATTAATTATTTATTAATTATTTTTAAATAGTCGTTAATATTAAGCGATGAAAGAGGATACATTTAAATTCGGATGGACTCAAGAAACTATATTTTGCATTAATTTAACTAAATTAATTGATGATAAAAATATAACTATAACTAAAACAGATGACCAGTTTTGTAGTGTTGACTTTATAATTCAATATAAAAATAAGCGTGTTATGTTGGAGTTAAAAAGTAGACGACAGAATTTATCAAAATATTCTGATTTGTTCATCAATACAAATAAATTACACACAATAGAAAGTCAATATAAAAATATACCTACATTACTCGTGTGGTCTGATACTTTTTCTAATGTTTATTTTACTACATATAACGAAAAACTCTTACAATCCCCTACACAATTTTCTAATGGTGGATGTGCATTTAAAATAAATAAAAAAGTGTGTCTTGAAACCAATGAATTATTAGTTGATACAATTAAGACGATGTTATTTCAGTAATATTTACATATCAAGCAATCCGTTTTCCATAATAAATTTAACGTCATCATACGTGTATTCAATGCGAGTTAGTGAATATAGTGTATTTTTCATATCTACGATTTCGCAATCATCAACCATAATTATTATATACAATTATTTTAAATTTATTCAATTTAACTAATGAATTGAATAAATTAATGAATGGCTTTCATACGATTATACCGCCGATTATGTCGCTGTGTATGTCGCTGTGGATGTCGCCTATAGGTCGCCGATTATACCGCCATGTGCAGGTATGGAATCATGTACGTCGCCAAGCACACCGCCAAGCAGGTCGCCGAGCAGGTCGCCAAGCACACCGCCGAGTATACCGCCGATCACACCGCCGAGCAGGTCGCCGAGTATACCGCCGATCACACCGCCAAGCAGGTCTGTAATCATGTACGTCGCCGAGCAACACCGCCAAGCGTATCGTGTTATAAAAAATCTATCATATTATACAATATTAAATCGTTCAATCCAAATGAGGGGAATCCTATTAACACACCAAATACCACTATTAGAGGAGTTCCCCTCATTCAAGTTGAACGAATTAATATATAATTATTATATCAATTTATTCATACGTGTAAATATGCTAATATTTGATTGTTTGTTGTTAGTTGCGTGTTAGGTTGATGTTTATATGTTCTATCATAATACGATTCAATTGGTTCTGTTTTTTTAATGTATCCATCACCATCCTCATTATCATACTCATCAGTATCATAGTCATCCACGACATCACGTACATCATCCACATCATCCACATCATCCACATCATCCACATCATCCGCATCATCCACATCATATTCAATAACACCATTTTCATAATTAACATAATCCCTACCATCGTCATATTGGCGGTTGTTGTAATGTTTATAGTTAGGGTCTGATATATTTACCTCTACATAAAAGGCATCTTTCTTGTATAGTATTGGTTTACAACATTTAGTAAAGCCATTTCTTACACCCTCATAACTGGTTATGAATGATAAATATTCAATGTCTATTTTTTTATTAATTTTAAATACCCTACCAAGCTTACATATTTGTTCGTTAACACCTATCCATTTGTATCTCATGAATTCATAATAATCTTTACAATCATTATAAATAGCATCTTTATAAATTTGCAATTTAGCGTTTATGCGAGGCTTATATGCTCGTAGTATTGGTTTAGTTGAAATGAAATTATTTTCGTTATCGTAAACATCGTAATTACCACTTGAATATATTTCAGTCTCAATACCATCCACCACGTTATAATATCTTGGAACAGCATTCTTACGACGTTGTCGCATAATAACATTTTTGAACGTATTGTGTGAAGTTCCACCTTTTATAATCCTGCTACTCGTGTATTTTTCTAATGCCTCTACCGAAAATGTTTTACATTCTTTAAAGGATTTTTGGAACGGATACCGCACGATTTTATCATCTGTATAAATAGATATCATTGTATTCGGTCGGTCTGTAGTGTGTGAATCATCTTTATATTTCATTGTAATATCATACCTCTTGAACAATTGCTTTACAGAAGTGTACAGACTTTTAATGTATATTAAATCAGTTTTCTTTACATCATTAGAATTGAATGAATGAATCCATTGGATAAATTGTGTGGTTTTGCTCTTATTGTGTGTTTCTTGAATTAATTTGTTTATTGAAATGAATAATTCTGAATTATTCTCAATATACTCGTAAAATCGTTTGTTGCTCATTTCAAAATATTTAAAATTAAAGTCTATCATTTTACAAATTTTAATCATTAATATCTCTAACTCTTTCATGTTGTTAGCGTTGATAAGTTCTGCTGTCTTCGTGTCGGCTTCATTAAAGCTGTGATCACCACATTCCATATACAAATTATATAGTTGTTTACAGGTGTAAATCTCGGTTCTGTACAATTCTAAATAGGATGCTCTACCACCATAATAATCAGTCAGCATCCTATTTATATCATTTCTGCAGTCAACGTTATTGATGTCAATTAGATTTATTGCGTATACAAATGTTTCACAGAAGGTTTCTACTTGATTGAAATAGTTTAATGATGTATAAGTAGGGTATGTGTGTTTATCTTTGTTATAGGTAGAGAGATGAGACTTATACATTAAATCTGTCTTTACAAAAGATAAGTCCTCTTCTACATTTTTACCCTCTTCTTTTTTGTTGCTGTTTACCAGTTCCATTTTAAGATATTCAAAATAATCCATTAACTCTGATTTATCCAGTTGCTCGTGTCTTGTTTCTACGACATCCTCTATTACCTCTTCATGTTCCACTATTTTATCTTTATTGGTTGCATCGGAAAAGGAATATTTATTTCCGTGTTGTGCAAAACAAGCAATAAGTTCTCGTGCAAAACAATTTAAACTATTTAACTTAATAGTTTGTTGATACGTGAACGATTCTATATAATCTTCGTCTGCGTCGGTATGTATATTAAAATATTCTGCGTAAAAAGAAGTATAGAGATGTGTTTTATTTGTATGATGATATTTCGTCTCTGCGTGTGTAAGACGTGATCTTCCGCTAAAGGAACTTTTGTTTACGTAAATATTAACCTCTTTGTCTAACAGGTGTCTAATGCGGATAAGTTGTTGTCTTGTCTGATACGCATTTAAAGTGTTCGCAGAGCAAAACCCAAAACAACAATCAAAATAATCTTCTACGTTTATAGAAATACCTACTGATATAGTCGGCGTGTAAATCACAACATCTACTTTATCTTCATAAACACATACATTCTCCATATTACCTATAAAACGTTGTTTTTCATGTTTTACGCCGTAGTTATTAACGATACCAAACTTATCACATTTAACAATACGCTTATTAGGGTAAGCTTCAATTAAATCGCTATAAATTGACTCCGCCCACCCTCTCGTCGCACTCGCAATAACAACTTTTTTATTTGCTTCAAGCTTGGATTTAATTAAATCTTCAAATGTGTCTTTGTTGTCGTGAATAATGTAATCGTAATCAGAGTATTCATTCTGAGAATTATTTATGATTGTGATATCTTGAGGTTTAATTTTGGATGCGTTCGCAATTTGCATAATAACCTCTTCGTCCATATCAGCATCAAGTAATAACGTTTTTTGAGATGTTTTTATTTTATTACAAAAGCGTTTATATGCCTTTGGTGCGGATTCACGCTTTTTGAATTGCTCACCAGCGTACACAGACATACTCGTCATCGTTTCATCCGATATTACTATGTTAGGTTTAAAAGTTAATGTTTTCCATAAGGATTGTATTGAACACACAATAAAATTATATAGATGAAATGGTTTCAGTCCCTCTTTCATTCTGTCTTCTTTATGTTTCAGATGAGACATCGCATCATATTCTTTGTTGTCCATGTACGACTTTGTATTGATAGAATTAATGCAGGTCAAGTCTAAAATAGACTTTGCAAGATTTAAACCCCATTCAATCACACGATTACTAATACGATACGTTTTACCAGTTCCACAATCACTTATTACAACTAACATTTTACCATCACCATCCAAGAATTCATTTAAATAACTCTGCTCTTTATTCGGTTGTATTTCGGTGGCTTCCGTGATGTGTTTAATATTAATTGTTTTAAAATTATAGATTGGTACTTGTTCAATTTTACCATACTTAAAATTAATGCGTTTGTTATTTGATACATCAGTTATCATACCACTTTTTAAATTAATTGTGTAATCATCGTTGTATAAAACAGGTTGGTTTTTTGTCATTGATTCTTTCAATGACTCATAATCAATATTGAGATTTTCATGATTAGAAAGATATAGTTTTAACTCGTCTAACCCCTGCGTAAATCTCATATCAAGAACGAAACAATATTTATTATCTATGCTATGCTCTGTTAATATCTTTTCAAGTTTGCATTTCCCAGCATTACAATCCTCAATTGTATCGGTTAATTCTTGTATGTAAATATCGTTATCATGTTTGGTGTATTTCCGTGTGGCTTTCGTTCGTGAAAGTTCTTCCCATTTCACCATATCGCATAATTTTAATTTAATTATAATCCATGTTAGCATCTTCCAGTTATGAGAACTATTCCATAATTTACTATGCTTAGGAATGTATTTAACGAACTTCATAAATGTTTTTGGAGTTAATTTAATTTGTGTTCTTGCGTGTGATGCTTCTGCCTCTTGTTTTATATCCGACAATTCTTCATTATATATTAACTCGGTGCTTCTTGTTGTATCGTTAACTAACGCATCATTAAAATTGTGATCCGATATTATAATTTGAGTTGTAGGTATTACGTTAATTTTGGTCTGTATCTTAGCTTGATTAGGTAATTTGAATTGTTGATGTGGTTTATACACGCTATCGTCTAAGGCGTATGTCTCTTCATTGTTCATCAAGCTAAAATTGATATTCTCTACTAACTGCTTTTGTTTAATGTAATTCATTGAATACTTATTCAATACTAAATGAACAGATTTAACGTTGTTCGTTTCGTAATCAGAGTTCATTATGATTACAACATCTTCACGAGTTAAAACAATATCATTAATAGTTAATTTAATTGATATAATATTTAAAAGTTTATCAAGTTCTATATTAAATTGTTCCATTGTAATCGGAGTCTTCTTCCAGTCATCTATATCAAACCGAATTTTTTGTATTTCCCTACATACACCATTACGCATCGTTGAGACTTCGTATAAATTATTGTTTACATTATCTCTCGCTAAAGCAATATCATCATCTAATTCATAAGATTTGATTGATTTAAACATTGACTTTTTTTTATCGTCCTCTATAATATCTTTTGCTATCATGTAGTCATTACCTCTAAAGGTGCTATCTCTTGTGATTGACCATCCTAAGTTTAGTAAAGCATTTTTATCTGTAGACATCCCTATATAACTACTATATAAAATATTTCTATATCAATTTTTTAATATATATATAATCAAAAATATACATATTAAATAGTTAATGATGCAATAAGATTATTAGCATCTTGTAGTTTAGTTTCAATATCATTGTTAGATTGTATTACGCTGTTGTTGTACGCTTGTTCTTTCAATAACAGGCGAAGGTTCTTTTTGGCGTTGCGAATCTGAATCTTCTTGGTCTTCTCCTCATCGGTTTCTGATTTCACTTTATTTCTTGCACGTTCACGCATATAATCATTATGCATGATACGTTTCTCAGGGTTCTTCTCGTAATAATTATTCATGTATTCTTTACTATATGCTCGGATAGTGTCTTTGTTCTCTTTATAGAATTGACGGCGATACTTGTTAACTTTGTCTTTGTTTGCTTTGCGGTAATCTCGCATACGTAGAATCTGTTTCTCGTATGGTGTGAGGGGGTTTTCTTCTGTCGGTTCACGGATTTCTACACTTTGAAAAACCATTTAATACTAACTACTAATATTTTATATTTATATAGATTTATTATATATAATGTTGAATATTGATTTTCTTAAGTCGTTCAACTTGAATGAGGGGAACTCCTCTAATAGTGGTATTTGATGTGTTAATAGGAATCCCCTCATTTGGATTGAACGATTTAAGAAATTCTGTGATCATCAATTTATATTTTTAAATCCCCCAACGGAATTTATTTAAAATCCCCCAACTGAATTTTATTAAAAATCCCCCAACGGAATTTTATTTCAAAAAACGGAAAAATGCCATGACATCACCCCCAATACCAAATTTGTTGATTAAGCACCCCAAAAAAATAATAAAAATTTCCCCCCAAAAGAAAAATCTTATTTCCTAATACTTAACCCCAACTATAACCTAACCTCAACTCAAACCCAAATAAATCAAACCTAAATAAATCAAACCCAAATAAATCAAACCTAAATAAATCAAACCCAAATAAATCAAACCCAAATAAATCAAACCCAAATAAATCAAACCCAAATAAATCAAACCCAAATAAATCAAAACCAAATAAATCAATTCCAGCAAAATCAAACCCAAATAAATCAAACCCAAATAAATCAAAACCAAATAAATCAAAACCAAATAAACCGATTGTGTATTTTTTAATATATTAGGTCGTTCAACTTGAATGAGGGGAACTCCCCTAATAGTGGTATTTGATGTGTTAATAGGATTCCCCTCATTTGGATTGAACGACATAAGAAATTCTATAATTAGCAATATAAATTTATACATATAATAATAAATTGATTTAAGAATAATTTATTATATAGTTATAGTATACTAACAATGTTGTCTCTGCATAACAAGTCCATTGTCTTATCGCAAATTGAAATTTGCAACCATATCCTTCAATCCTTAAGATTGACATGGGAATTTACTAAACATCAGATTAAAAACGAAAGCCATGAAGTTAAGAAAGCTTATTTAACTACTTATCTAAAAGAGTATAATTTTCAATGGATAATGAAAGAATTATACTTGGCGTTGCATAATGATAATTATAATTTGGTCAAATTGAAACGTAAAGAGTTGTATGTCGTCGCTACGGATTGTCTACAACTACTATTAGAGGCGGAGACTCCTGAAGACATCTACGTAAACCGATGCGACGACACGAAAGAGAACCTGCAATTCGTAGATAAATTAATTAGGTCTTCCGTACATTAATATTTATATATAATAAATTTACATATAAATATTATATAAGTAGTTATTATATAATGAACGACGAATTCATCACCGCTATTGATAAAAGTGAATTATCTGCGAACACTAAAACAACGTACACAGCGAACTATAAGCGGTTGATGCGAATTACCGCCGACAAACCGATATTGTGTTATACACAACCAGCACTTATTAAAGTGTTATCGGATGTAGATGCACCGCCTATGAGTGTAAATGGATTAGTAAGTGTAGTTTTTTTAATACGTAATAGCGTTCATTTATCAAATTCTAAATTAGAGAAATTCAGAAAGACTTTATATGATACTCATTATGATAATAAAGAAGTGAACAACACAGATGTATTAAAAGATAAGTTAGTTAGTATAAGCGACCTCGCTAATTATGTCGCATCACGATTGACAGCAGAAGACTATACTTCTTTTATAATAAATTTTTTATTATTGAAGTTTGGATTACGCAATTCGGACGTGAACTTGACCATTGTAAGATCTAAAACACAAGCTACAGACAAAAATATTAATTACATATATTTCACGTCTAACTATGTCGTGTTCGTGGTGAATGATTATAAGACACATGATATTTATGGAACTAAGAAGTTTACTATAAAATCAAGACCTTTTATTAATGCTTGTAAAATACTTTTGGATGGTGCGGATTCGCATGTCTTAATAGAGGCAACTAATAAAAATGCATTCATACAATCACGTACATTGAATAAAATGGGTAGTGGATTGATGTTCAAGTCTATTATTAGCGAATTGTATTCACACGGCGAGAAAACAAAAATACGTAATCTATCGCTTTCTCGTGGAACAAGTATTTCTACAATAGAAAGAGAGTATACTATAGATATATCGGATTAACGAGAGATACCTGTAGCGGTCTGTGAGCGATTGCGAATTACGTGATATGTAATTTCGTGAGCGACATACATAAATACCTGATAGCGTTATAGATACAATATAATTAGACTTTTTTAATTAATCCTTCATTAATATTTTATTAATAATAAATAATATTTCATTAATATAATGAGTGAAGATGAATACCAACCAATTATTAGAAAGAAAAAGGATTATACTGGTATGTCGGCAGATGAGATTAAAGAATATAAACGAATCAGAACTATAGGTTATAATAAATCTAATTATATCAGATATCGCAAGAGGATAGACCCTATTAAAGAGAGTTATGAAGACATATTGTACTTATTGAATAACAATTTGACTGAGGAGGATTTATCAATATGGAGCAGTCTGTATATTTGCGAAGAGGCACTGAAAAAGAGCAGTGGTTTAAAGAAGGAGGGATATACGTGGGATAGTGCGACATCCACCATGATAAAAGACCCTGTGGTATTTAAATATAGTTTTGGTGGTGGTGGTGGTAGTCTTGGTGGTATCGCTGATATCACGAGACAAAATTGTTGCACTGAGGTTCAGTGGTGATCACGTGAACTGCGTACATAGTTCCGTTGAACGGAACTATTCATATTGCAGGAGCAAGACTCAGACCTACTGAGGGGTAAATCCGCTTAGCAGGTCTGCGTATGTGCGTGAGGGTCTCAGAGGTTTTTTATAGGAGGGTTGAAGAAGGTAGAGAAGAGGGCGGTTTTAGGGTAGTTATTGTATATCTTAAAAATAAGTTAAATTAGATTATAGATTATATATATTTAAAAATATAGGGGTTGTATAAAGTTGTACTATTAACTACTACTAACGACAACCCTATATATTTATCTGTATAGTCGTTCAGATTGAATGAGGGGAACTCCCCTAATAGTGGTATTGGGTATGTTAGTAAGAATCCCCTCATTTGGATTGAACACAGGAGACCGCTTTAGGATGTATATACTATTATACACTTTTATATAATAGTATACTCATTTATATACTATTATGTTTATTTATTAATTCATGCGTGTTGTTGCGTATGTCGGTTAGTTTACCTGAGATTGCCTGAGATTGCCGAGAGATTGCCGAGCAGGAGACCGCTTTAGGGGGCGGTGTGTTTTTATATAGATTTATATAATTCTATTACGATGTATCGTAATAGAATTATACATAATTAATTTATTTATTTCTTGATGGTAAGACATACTACTCATTAAATATATAATGTAATATTTGAAATCTGTATTATAAGAATATACTATACCACATACTTATCATTAAATATAAAATGTAATATTTTTAACTGATGAAGAGAATGCGATAATTTTGCATATGAGGTGAAATATTATATTCTTATAATACATGTTTCAAATCATTCATTTATAGATTTATTAAGTAGAATAATACTACTTAATAATAATGGCGGATTTACCCTATTTTTGGTAGTATCTGCGGATTTTGCGTGTTTGCGTGTATGTGAATATTTTACCTGAGATTGCCTGAGATTGCTGAGAGATTGCCGAGAGATTGCCGTGAGACTGAGCGGTGTGGAATGAGGAGGATAAATAAAATGTTGATTACCTTGATGCTGTGTCTAATGTTGCCTTGAATAAATAAATCACCTGTTAAGATAATTATACATAATATATAAAATTATAGATTTCTGTTAACGCAAATCACCAAAATAAAAACCGCACCATTACCGAGCGGTATTAATTAAAATCTCAGGTAAAAAACGAGTGCTTAGATTTAATTAGATTTTAATTAGATTGTTTTATTCTATTAAAATTATGCTCACATCGTTTTTATAATTATATAGTCATCTATCAGTCTTGTTAGGTGTAGTTTCAGTCTATTAGTTATATTTTATAGAATATAAGTAAGCAACATAATTGTTATATTTGTATTTAGTTGAATTTAGACCTTCAGCGTCTCGTTTTTTACCTGAGATTTTAATTAATACCGCTCGGTAATGGTGCGGTTTTTATTTTGGTGATTTGCGTTAACGCAAATCACCAAAATAA
>Ga0209337_1004144_pt1 | contig 10083 bp, 15 predicted proteins | sample LinPmetageLP53_FD_184044 | JGI IMG/M metagenome (GOLD analysis project Ga0209337, IMG submission 184044) | Marine viral communities from the Pacific Ocean - LP-53 (SPAdes) (version 2) | ecosystem: Environmental > Aquatic > Marine > Oceanic | place: Pacific Ocean | collected 2010-02-08 | reverse complement strand
CTCATGAAGAGGTTTAAGGATGTGAAGTTCTACAGCTACACGAACAGCCTTCCCCTATTCAGAGACATTGAATTGCCAGACAACTTCTGTACAATATATTCAGATGGTGGTAAACTATCAGACACAATAGACAAAAACAACGAAAGACATTCAGTAGTCTTCAAATCACTTACAGATATGGATAGCGAAGGATATGTAAACGCATCCGATAATGATTTGATGGCAACCAAATGGTTTAATAAAACAAATAAAGTAGGACTAAAATTTCACTAATAAAAAACAAAACAATGGGAACGAGATCACTAACAAGAGTGGTTGATAGACAAGAAGGTTTATCATTCGCTAAAGGACACCTTGCAAAGAATGTAGGGAAATCATATATAAATATGTACAGACAATTCGATGGTTACATAGAAGGAATGGGAGTAGACTTAGCAGAGTTTCTTCTACCTTTTACTATAGTTAACGGAATAGGAATGAACGAAGATAGAAAGATAGCTAACGGAACTGGGTGTTTAGCAGCTCAGATAGTAGCACACTTCAAAGAAGATGCTGGTGGTATATACCTACACCCAACCGAAGGGAAACCAGGGGACTGTTGGGAAGAATATATCTACACAATATTTGTAACTGACAATCAAGAAAAAGACAACATAATGATAGCAGTCTATGATGTATGGAAAAAAGATAACATATTTATAGGCACTCCAGCACAATTATTAACTAAACATGTACAAAAAGAAACAGTATGAAAAAATATATAGTAGTGTATGAGAATTCATACAAAAGAGCAGTTACCTTATCAAGTTACTTTGTTGAGGCCAATAACATGGCTGAAGCTTTAGAAAAAATAGATAACGGAGAAGGAGAACAAACCGAAGAAGAGTTCTTAGGTGGTACTGTTAGTGAACAGACAGTACATGATGTAACAGAGTTTTAACTAAAACAAATAGAAATTATGCCAAATCACGTATACAATACAATAGAAATAGATGAGGAGTACTCAGCTAAATTAGAAAAGTTAATAAGTAAAGACAAAAATTATTGGACAGGATTGTTTCAATCAGTACACCCAATGCCACCTTCATTAGATATAACATCACCTCAGAACGATGATGAGTTAAAGAAGATAGCAGAAGATAACATAAAAAAATACGGTCACAAAGACTGGTATGACTGGAGAACAGATGATGACAACTGGGGTACCAAATGGGGAGATTATGAAGGCTACTACGATGACTGTGTGTATCAATTTAATACAGCATGGTCGCCACCAAGCGAACAATTCCTACATAGGTTAGCTAAGATTATACCTAGCTTTGTAATATCATACGAAGAAGAGACAGGATGGGGTGGGTATATGCAATTTACAGATGGAGAGATTACGGAAGACTTCTTTCATGAGGAGCCACCCTTTCATGAGACAGAGTTAGAAGATGTGTTAGAACTTAAGTCGGACTACATTGGACCAGATAGGGATGTATATAAGGCTGGATACTACGGAGAGTGGAGTCTACATGAGTACTTAGGCACTGACTTTGAATCAATAAAAGCAGAGTTAAATGAGAAGTAGTAAGACAGCACGAAGAGCATTATGTTTAGCAGTACTAAGCATAGCCATACATATAGTAACAATATTAACTTTAATAATTATAAAATGAAAACAACAAACGCAATAGAGCAAGCCTTAAAAGAAAAGGCAGGGGTTGAAATAGACCAATTAGTATCACGATTTATTCAAGATATACAAACTAACATTACAGATAAGTACCGTACCAGTGGTTTCTGGTATGACTTAAGAGAAAGTGGATGTTCAGACTCTCCTAAGATTAATGTAAAAGCTACACTTTTAGATAGTGTATTGAAACGAATGCTTACAGAATCACACCTTGATAGAATGGTTGAACGTAAGTCAGCCGAATTAATTAACAAACTAAACTTAGACATATGAATTACTCAGTAGAATTACGTAGGTATACCGAGGACGGTGACTACATAGAAGACCATTATGAATTTGAAACCAGAGCAAGAGCTATGGAGTTCGGTAGATTAAATAGAAGAAATCTATATAGTATACTTGACTACCAAGGTAGAGATTGTAACCCAAGAGATATAACACCATGACAGATAAGTTAAACGCTATTAATGAAGTGGCTCGAATAGATAGAGCATTACGTAGATGCAAGTGGCATCAGTATATAAAAAGAAAAACCCTAAAAGCATACAAGAATATGCTATTAACAATACATGAATTATGAAGTACAAAGAAGATTTACAATACTATAAACAAGACGTACACTTCTATTTAGAAAATAAAATCAAATATTATAATGAGTTATCACAGACTCGCAATGGTTTTGAAGATAGATGTAAGGCAGTTAAGAAAGTATTAGAAGAAACATTAAACCATATAAAAAACAATTTATGAAAGTACTAAGTTTATTTGATGGTATGAGTTGCGGACAGATTGCACTCAACCGTCTTGGTATTGAATACGATACCTATTATGCAAGTGAGATAGACAAGTGGGCTATTCAAGTAGCAAAAGCTAACTACCCTAACATGATACACATAGGGGATGTAACTAAGATTCAAGCTTCAGACTTTGGAGATGAAAAGATTGACCTCATCATGGCTGGATCACCATGCCAGGGGTTTAGCTTTGCTGGTAAACAACTCAACTTCGATGACCCCCGTAGTAAACTATTCTTTGAGTTTGTTAGGTTAGTTAAAAAGTTAAAACCTAAATACTTTTTGTTGGAGAATGTAAACATGAAGAAAGAATACAAGGATGTCATCACAGAGCAGATGGGTGTTGAGCCCATTGATATCAACTCTTCATTGTTATCTGGACAAAACAGACGTAGGTTATACTGGACAAACATACCTAACATTACCATGCCAGAAGATAAAGGTATTAATATAAAGGATATACTTCTAAGCGGTGATGAAGTAGCAGATACAGTAGCTATGCAAGGGAAGAAGACAATAAAGAAAGACATAGAGAAATCTCACTGCTTACTTGCACGAGACTACAAAGGATTCGGTAATCAAGGCATGACCGGTATTAGGAAAAGGTCAGTAACACTTAGGGATTTTAATAAGAATTCTTTATGTCACCATGTGGCTGATGCATCTGACATCAATGGTCATGACTCTATCAAGCGAGTGTATGGAGAGTTGGGTAAGTCACCTACACTCAATGCTCATGGTGGTGGCAACACCGAGCCTAAAGTATTGCAAGTATCCGAAGCAACCAAGAAAGGTTATACAGAAATAAGTAAGGGAGATTGCTTTGATTATACGTTCCCTAATAGTAAGACACGCAGAGGTAGGAACATGAAAGACAAGTCTAACTGCTTAACCGCAGCCAACTATGATTATATGGTACTTGAAGATGTTACTGACACTGACTATCAGTATAGGAAACTTACACCACTAGAGTGTGAGCGATTACAAACTGTGCCAGATAATTATACCAACCACGTATCCAACACACAGAGGTACAAGATGTTAGGCAATGGATGGACAGTAGATGTAATATGTCATATACTTAAAAACATGGAGCTATGAGTAAGTACTTAATCATCTTCATATCTATAACATGTGTCTTGTATTTAATACAACTATACCATAAGTATAAAGATTAATGACTAACTTGTAACCACTTTGTTCACACTCATCACGAGGGAAGGCTAGGAACTCAGGGCGGAGATACGGAACGATCTCGTGGAGTGTAGCAAAGTTTTAAAAAATTAAACATGGAAGATAAAGACAAGGTAAACCTAAACGCATTAAGACAAAGTAAAGACTACGGATACGAACAAGACCAATATGATCAAAAATGTTTGGTCCAAACAGATAAAGTTAATGAAAAGATTGAGGAAATGATAACATCTGCACATAATAAATTAAATAACGGAACCAGCTCCGAGAAGATGATGGGAGTAGGAATCATACAATTAGTCAATGAATTAAACTCACTAGCCAGGTGTTGCCCTAATGACGCTCAGTTAGGAAAAAATTTCAGACAAATACTAGGAATTAAATAAAAATTATAATACATTTGAAAAACAATTAGAACTTATGGAGAGAACGAAAGAACTATGGGCGCAAGAGAACTATCCGCCTACAGAAAATGAAATAAAATATAATGAAATGATAATAAATCACGACTTGTTTGATGTCATTGTAAATGACGTCTGCACTATTACAAGAACGACTCACGATGAGTTGTATAACAAAACCAAAGACAATCACATTACATCGACTAGGTATTTAATATACTACTTAGCTAAGGAGTGTGGTCATAGGTTAAATTCCATTGTAAGATACATGAAAGCTAATGGGTTTGAAACAACAACCTCAACAGTAATATATGGTATTAAGCAAATCAACGAGAAGTTAGAAACAGACGCAAATCTAAAGACTTATGTGTCTGCATTTCTAGAAGAATCAATATAAATAATAACCCCTAAATATATATAATTATGGCAACACAAACGAAAAAATCAACGTTTGACAAACTCTCGGCTGTAAACGTGGCTGAGAAAGTAGAAAGAAAAGGACAGTTATCTTACTTGTCATGGGCTCATGCTTGGGCTTACGCAAAGAAGATGTATCCTACATTAACGAGAACGGTATATGAAACTGAAGATGGTATGAATTACTTTACTGATGGCAAGACTGCTTGGGTAAAAGTAGGAGTAACTATTGAAAGTTTAGAGTACATAGATTATTTACCTATTATGAATACATCTGGAAGACCTAAGTCTATCGTATTAGAGAACATAACCAGTTTCGATGTGAACACATCAATACAAAGATCAACCGTTAAGGCGTTAGCTTTACATGGATTAGGCTTATCAGTTTATGCTGGTGAAGATTTAATTGATACAACGCCAGTAGTAAAAAAGTTGGTTAGTTTAACTATTGAAGACGACAACTGGGACAAGGTTCTTAAGTGGGTAATCGAAAACAAAGAACTAGGTATGACTAAGGTAATTAATACTTTATCACAGAAATATAAAGTTGCTCCTAAAGTAATGGATGAAATCAATAAGTACATAGCGGTATGATACTCGATGAGTTACAGCTAAACGGAAAGAGTAATAGGTTCTCACTTAAGGACATTCAATCTTTAAGAGAAGATGAATTATATTATGGAGACTTTGGTAGAAAGTACTTATCTAATTCAGATATAGGCTCGCTATTAAACAACCCACGAAACTTTAGAAAGCCTGGCACGCCTACAATAGCAATGCTACTAGGTAGGTATTTTCACACAGACTTACTAGAGCCACAAAAACTTAGTGAGTTCGATATAGTAGACGCATCTACACGTACAACCAAAACATACAAAGAGTTAGGCAAGCAAGCCTTACTAACAAAAGAGGTTGAGATGTTATCAAAGATGGCTAAAGCTATAAGAATGAACTTCGACTTCTACGATATGATATATCAAGTAGGAAACAAATTCGAACAACCCATGATTAAAGAGATAGGTGGACACCTATGGAAGGGTAAAGCGGACATAGTTTCTGAAACAAATATCATTGACTTGAAGACTACATCAAACATAGATGAGTTTAAATACTCAGCTAGAAGGTATAATTATGACAGCCAGGCTTGGTTGTATCAGCAATTCTTTGGAAGACCTATGGTATTTTTAGCTGTAGAAAAGAATAGCTTTAAGACAGGCTTGTTTGAATGTAGCGATACCTTCCTTGAGTACGGAAGACAAAAAGTATTCAAAGCGATTGAGGTCTACGAAAAGTTTTTCATTGACAAAGCACCGGAAGACATCAATCAATATTATCATAAAGAACAATTATAAACCAATAAAAAAAACAAACATTATGGCAGCAATTATCAACCATTACATCGACTTAACAAAAGTAGATAAGTCAAGATTAAAAGACGGTAAGATTTTACAAATCACTACAACTATAGATGATACTTCTAAGTTTGGAAACAACGCTGGTACTTACGAGAGTATGAGTAAAGAAGAGAAAGATAGTGGTAGAAAGAGAAATTATATCGGCAACGGAAAAGTAGTATGGACTGATGGAGTAATCGTAAAAGCGGAGAAAGACAATCCAACACCTCAAGCAGCTGCACCAGTAGCGTCTGAGGATTTACCGTTTTAAGTTTAATTTATAATCAAGAGAGGTGAGGTAATCTGTGAGGACCCTTGAAAATCAGACACCTCTCTTTTTAATCCATCGTCAATGAACATAACTATATTTAAAAGTATTAAGGATACTTCAGTTCCTTTCTATAGGGATGTGGATGTTATCTTACAGAGAATTAAAGAAGGAAAATCAAAAGAACTAATAAATAAAATAAGAAAAGAGAAAGATAAAGAACTAAGAAACAAAGTAAAGCAACTACTTCCGGCTATATGTTTTAGTGGGGAATTTAGTGAAAGAAAGGATAAGTCAATATTAAAACACAGTGGTCTATTATGTTTAGACTTTGATGGCTTTAAGAGTGACAAGGACTTACTTAATAAGAAAGAAGAGTTACTAAACGATGAGTACACGTACTCTGTTTTTATATCTCCAAGTGGTAACGGTTTAAAAGTGTTAGTAAAGATACCAGCTGAGGCTGAGAATCACACTAAGTATTTTTTATCCATTCAAGATTACTACGACTGTGCTGAGTTTGACATTACTTGTAAGAATATATCTAGGGTTTGCTATGAAAGCTACGATCCTAAGTTATATATAAACAAAGACAGTAAGTTGTACGACAAAATTGAAGTTGTTAATCACGAACAGTACGACTACACCTCACATACACCAACGCTAGTACTAACCAAGCAAGATGTAATAGTTGATCGGCTACGTAAGTGGTGGGAAAATAAGTATGGTATGGTTGAAGGTCAACGAAACAACAACATATATATTCTAGCTTCAGCATTAAATGATTTCGGAATAGACCAAACATTTGCATCTTATGTAATGAAACAATATGTGGGGAATGGATTTTCTCAAAGCGAAATGGATAACACCATTAGAAGTGCTTATGCAAACGCAGGGAACTACAACACTAGATTCTTTGAGGACACAGATGCTATAAACCAGGTACAACGAAACTTAAAAACTGGTGTGCCAAAAAAGGAGATTCGCTCTCTACTCAAAAGCCAAGGGTACGAGGGCGAGAACATAGACAGGGTTATCAAGAACGAAGAAGAGAATACAGACAGCTCAGACTTTTGGGTAAAATCAGAAAAAGGAGCGGTCAGTATCATACCATTTAAGTTTAAAACTTTCTTAGAGACTCATGGCTTTTACAAGTACACTCCAGATGGTAGTAATAATTACATATTTATAAGAATTAAATCCAATAGAATAGACAATACTACAGATGACTTAATTAAAGATTATGTACTTAACTACCTACTGGAGATGGACGACCTATCAATCTACAATCATTTTGCAGAGAGAACTAAATACTTTAAGGAGGATTTCTTATCTCTATTATCTTACAAGAAGATACACTTCATAGAAGATACACCGGCTAAGTCCTATTTATACTACAGTAATGTAGCTTTAGAAGTTACTAAAGATAAGATAACTAAGATACCTTATGATGATTTACAAGGATTTGTGTGGAAGGATCAGATGATTAAAAGAAATTTTGACTACTGTGAGAATACAGATTGTGACTATGGTAAGTTTATATACAACATAAGTGAGTCTAATCCAGTAAGAGAGAACGCAGTTAAGAGTACAATTGGTTTTCTACTTCATGGACACAAGAATCCAGGGTACTGCCCTGCTGTTATAATACATGATGAGAACGATTCGGAAGAACCTGAAGGTGGAACCGGTAAGGGATTATTTGTACAAGGAGTATCTCAACTAAAGAACAATGTAACTATAGATGGTAAAGCTTTCTTTTTCGAGAGGTCATTTGCTTATCAATTAGTATCAGTAGACACGCAAGTGTTGACCTTTGATGATGTACGTAAAGGCTTTGAGTTTGAAAGATTGTTTAGTATTATAACTGAAGGAATTACTTTAGAAAAGAAAAACAAAGATGCTATAAAGATACCTTTTAAAGACTCACCTAAAGTAGTTATCACAACTAACTACGCAATAAGTGGTAGTGGTAATTCATACGAGAGACGTAAGTGGGAGTTGGAGTTTTTTGCTCATTACTCTAAGGCTTATACTCCTCACGATGAGTTTGGTAAGTTGTTCTTTGCAGAGTGGGATGAGGATGAGTGGTGTAAGTTTGACAACTATATGTTGAAGTGTTTACAAATATACCTAACCAGTGGATTCAAAGCTGCTCCTTTTAAGAATTTAAAAGATAGAAAGTTTGAGGGATCTACTAAAAGAGAATTCGTTACCTTTATAAAAGAAAATAAATCAATGATTCCTTCAGAAAGTAAAATAAACAGCAACTCTTTACGTATAGAATTTATTCTACAAAACCCTGACTTTAGTAAGTTATCGCATAGTAAATGGAACAAGTGGATGAGAATCGCTTGCAAGCATTTAACAGGTAAAGAAGCTGAACAAGGTAGAGATACCACTGGTATATATTTTATTTTCCCTAAAAAGAAGAAACCCCAAGTAGAGTTAGAGCTATGAGAAACGTAACACAAGAACTTATATTAGAAGTGATGGATGTAATAGTAGAGAACACTTACCTATTAATTACAGAAAAGAAAACTCACGATGAGTTGTTAGATGAAAATGAACACGACTTTCCTGTGATGTTTTTAATGGAACCAGACCAAGAACCTGATATTAGTTTATATGAGTTACTCATTGATCACTATGAAGAACAGGAAGAGTACGAGAAATGTCAAGAACTATTAGATTATCTAGTAGAACTATAAAAAAAACATATGGAATTTAGAAAGTATCAAACAGATATTATCGACAAAGGCTCGGTAATACTAAACAACTATGGCCTATTGTATCTATCTATGGAGGTTAGAACAGGCAAAACACTTACATCGTTAGGTATATGTGAATTAATAGGCGCTGAACGAGTCTTGTTTCTAACTAAAAAGAAAGCTATATCTAGTATAGAATCGGATTATGAAATGATGAATCCTAGCTTTAAGTTAGAAGTTATTAACTACGAAAGTGCTCACAAAGTAAACTTAGGATTCAAACCAGATGTAATCATAGCTGATGAAGCTCATTCATTAGGCGCTTTTCCTAAGCCATCATCACGAGCAAAGAGATTAGCTTCGGACCTCAAGACCTGGGGTTCTAAACTTATCCTTATGTCAGGCACACCTACACCGGAGAGTTTCTCTCAAATGTATCACCAAGTATATGGATGTAAAACAAATCCTTTTAGTGAGTATAAAAACTTCTATAGATGGGCTGATGATTACGTCAATAAAAAACAAATACATTATGGTATTAGAGTAGCAACTGATTACTCTATAACAAGGAAAGAGTTAGTAATTGAAATGATGAAACCATACACAATATCTTTTACTCAAAAAGCTGCAGGATTTAAGTCTGTTATTGATGAGGAGATATTGTACGTAGACATGCAAGAAGACACATACAAGCTATGTAAGAGACTTAAAAGAGATAAAGTATTAGAAGGAACAGAAGAAGTTGTGTTGGCTGAGACAGGTGTTAAACTAATGCAAAAGCTTCATCAGATGTACTCAGGTACAATTATCTTTGAGTCAAAGAATAGTACTATAATAGACTACAGTAAGGCTGAGTTCATTAAGAATAAGTTTAAGGATAATAAGATAGGAATATTTTATAAGTTCTCTGCTGAACTAAAAGCTCTTAAAGATATATTTGGTGACGACCTAACTACTGATATAGAAGAATTCAATAACACAGGTAAGAATATAGCTCTACAAATTGTAGCTGGTCGAGAAGGTATATCACTTCGAAATGCTGAGTTTTTAGTTTACTATAATATAGACTTTAGCGCCACTAGTTATTGGCAATCTAGAGATAGGATGACTACCAAGGATAGGTTATACAATAAAATATACTGGGTGTTTTCTAAGAATGGTATTGAGAATCAAATATATAAAGCGGTAAACAGTAAGAAAGACTACACGCTAAAACACTTTAAAAA
>Ga0209337_1004141_pt1 | contig 10087 bp, 7 predicted proteins | sample LinPmetageLP53_FD_184044 | JGI IMG/M metagenome (GOLD analysis project Ga0209337, IMG submission 184044) | Marine viral communities from the Pacific Ocean - LP-53 (SPAdes) (version 2) | ecosystem: Environmental > Aquatic > Marine > Oceanic | place: Pacific Ocean | collected 2010-02-08 | reverse complement strand
GCGGAAGTGTAAACGAAGGCGCTAAAAGAATGTACGACACAATGAAACGATTGGAATCACAGGTAGGATAATGGCTGAAACTATAACTAACATAACACAACCAGCACCGATATTTGAAGAAGGTGCAAAAAAATATTTATCAGAATTAACAGGACAGACGGATGTCAACAGAGCGCTTGACACCTCAAAATTTGCTCCAGGTGTAGCTCAACAAAACACACTAGCACAAGCAATGCAACAACAGGCAGCATCACAAGCTGGCCTTGGTACATTAGGATTTGATAGTCAAGGTGCCATTAGTGGCACAACCGGTGCAACAGGTATTGGTGGGTATCAACAATTTTTAGATCCAGCATCAGCACAAGCAGGTGCAGCAGGAACAACTTTAGGTAATGTAAGAGGACAATTAACTGGTGCACAAGCAGCAGCAGGATTAGCACAACCCTTATTAACGCAAGCAGGTCAAGATATTGGCACTGCAGCAGGCACATTGGGTGGAGTATCTCCATTTATATCAGCAGCAGAACAAGGATTAGGAACAGCTGGAACTACATTAGGTGGCACGGCAGGTTACCTATCAAGTGCAGAAGGTTTAACAGGTACTGGTGCAGGTACAGGAGCAGGATCAATTGAATCTTATATGTCTCCTTACCAATCACAAGTTAGACAAGCAACTTTAAATGAGTATGATACACAAGCCGCAGCACAAAGATTAGCACAGACACAACAAGCAGGTTTAGGTACAGTTGGTAATTTAGATTCAGGTAGATTTGGTGTACAACTTGGAGCTTTTGATGCACAAAGACAAAGGGACAGAGCTTTACTAGATGCACAACTAGGACAACAAGGATTTGCACAAGCGTCACAAGCAAGACAACAAGATCTTGCAAATCAATTAGGTTTAGCAGGGGCGCAACAACAATTTGCTGGAACACAAGCAGGACTTGCTGGACAGCAACTAGGTTTAGGAACAGCTACATCAGGACTTGCAGCACAACAAGCAGGTATCGGTGGTCAAAGACAACAACTAGCGGCAGCACAACAACAATTAGCAGGAACTGGATTAGGTTTAGGAACTGCAGAACAACAATTGGCACAACAACAATTAGGTCTAGGTCAATACTACGGTAACCTAGCACAGCTACAACCACAATTAGCAGGACAAAATCTTGCAATAGGTCAAGGTTTAGCAGGACAAGATTTACAATACAGACAAGCAGTTGAAGATGCTGCAAGACAAGCTAATCAAATGGCTCAGTACGAACCACTACAAAGACTAGATAGATTTGGTCAAGGATTAACGGGAGTTATGGGTGGACTAGGTAGCGTTCAAACACAAACTAATACAGGTGGCGCAGCCGCTCCAGGTGGATTGGGTAGTGCATTACAATCAGGTATCGGTGCATTTGGTATGGGCAAATTATTTGGGATGGTTTAATGGATTATAAAGTAATGAAAAGACCTATGTTTAGAGTAGGCGGACCAACGTCCGGCGGCACTGGTATTACGTCTGGTTTAGACACACCTAAAAGAGGATTGGTAGATGGACCAGGAGAATATTCTAAATCATACGAAGAGTATCTAGCTTCAATTGGACCAGCATTTGAAAAAAGAAGAACTGGACTACAAAATCAAATGGGATCAATAGGACCAATGGCGGCATATTCAGCAGTAGCTGGTGGAGCATTAGAAGGTGTTGATAGTATTGGTGACCTAGCTATGGCATTTGGAAACCCTGCAGTATTACAATCTGTTGTGGGTGGAATGGGTGCTAAAAATAAATTACAATCTAGTCTTGATGCTGTAGATTTAAAAGAAGCAACTACAATGGCAACGTTGTTGAAACCTAAAGGTACAGGCGACAACCAAGCAGTCTACGATAAAAAAGTTGCAAGACTAGGTTTCTTACAAGAATCAATTTCTAAGTTAGATGCAGAACTTATTGAAAAAGATCTTAAACCCGGCACTCCAGAATATAAAGAAAACAGAAAACAGAAGGATTTAGCTACAACAGAAATAAAAACTACAATTTCTACATCGTTTCAAACACAGCAAGATAAAATTGATTACTTAAACAATATATATTATAAAGAAAATGGCGCACTTCCTAGCCCTGAAACAATGAAAAAAATGCTTAAAAAACTTAATGCAATTTATGACATGAACAAGGCAGAAGGCGGAAGAATTAGTAAACAAATGGGTGGTGGATTTGACATGACACAAGCACCGCAAGCAGTGTCTCAAGAACCACAGATGATGCAACCCGAACAAGTACAACAACCACAACAAGATCCATATATGATTTTAAGAGAAAAGCTACCTCCTGAAATACCAAATGATGTGGTTCAATTAATTGCCTATAACAAAGAAGCATTTGAAGACTTTGCCAACATCCAAACTCAAGACGATGTTGATTTATTCAATCAAAAATATAATGTACAGCTGGTCGTAGATATGGCTTCTGCATAAGGAGGAGCATGGCTGAAAATTTTTTCACAGCAATAAAAGATAAGTTTCAAACAACAGATTTATATAAATATATTCACGAAAACACGGATGGTGGAGATAATTATTATAATGATTCTAAAAAAACTCCCGCTATTTTATCTGAAGAAGATCAACTTTATGTAGACGAACTTCCTAAAGCGGAACAATTAGATATTGATCGTTATCTTGATATATTTAAAAACGATCCAACTCCCGTATACAAATACCTTAAAGAAAAAAAAGAAAAAGGTACTTCAAATTTATTAGAGAACAGTGATTTTATAAAAGAAAACGTTACTGATAAATATGACAAAATGAGGTACTCGGATTACAAGTATCTTAATAAAGCAACTTACGATTTACAATTTAGAAAAGATTCTGAAGGTGCAAAAGAATTTAAGAAAGCAATTTTAGATTCAACAGCTGTTGATATCGTAGGAGGCGCAGGTCATGGTTTATACACCGCGGTTCGTGGTACGAGTGAACTTATGGCATCACTATCTGATTTATATTTACATACTAATTATTTAAAAATAGTTGAAGACGTTTTACCTCAAGTAAATTTTAATGATTTAGTTCAAAATGAAGAAGCGGTTCTTGGAAACTTTGTATCTCTACTGGTTCAGTATGGAACGCCTTTTGGTATTGCACAAAAGATAGCAAAAAAAGTAATTGGTAAAGCAGTTAAAACACAGCTTGCAGCTAAGGTTGCAAAAAGCGCTGCCGCTACATCGACAATAGGAAAAAGTGCAACTAATCTGGCAAAATTTGGTGGCTATTGGATGTTACCTGCAGGTGTGACGGATACTATTGTATCTGCATCAGGACAACAAACTATTGGAAGTGTGTTTGGTAAGTCAAAAGAAGAAGGTGGAGGTTGGTTAAGAGACAAGATGCTTCTTACTGAACCAGAATCTTTAGAAGGATTAGAAGGCAAAGAAAAAGCCGCCGCAATTCTTAGAAACAAATTAAAATTTGGTGCAGAAGGTGCAACGTTTATGGGGGCATTGAAATTAGTTAAACCTGTAGCAAAAGTTGGTGCGACAGGTTCTGGTGTTATTTTATCAAATGTTGTTGGTCCGGTACTTACTGGAGCAAGTAAAATAGTTGCTAACAGATACACAGCGAAAGCATTAAATGTTGCTAGTGATAATATAGATAAACTTACTTCAAAATTAGGAAAAATTACAGGACTACCTAACTACGAATATTGGAAATTTTCTCAGGCAACACGGTTTGGTTCAGGGGCAAACACTGGAGCATATTCTGGAACCATGAGTTCTATAGCTAGTGCACTTGAAAGTGTAATATCTAAATTTACAACAGGAGGCAAACTTGGAGTTCAAAGTGCTAATGAACTAAGAAAAATAGATCAACTTGTTAAAAGTACCAAAGGAGCATTTAATACATTTGCCAAAAATCTAGATCAACAAATGTATAAATTATCTAAAGCAGGTTTTAGTGATATTCTTATGGGAAATGAAACCGCAGCCGGTGCATTAAAACATTGGGCGGATGTTTTAAAATACATGAGAGGTGAAATAAAACTAACTAAGTTACCCGATCCTTTACAGGAATCATCTTTTTTTATTAGAGAATTAATTGATGACCAGATGTTAGCTTTAAAACCTTTTTTAAAAGACGTTAATATAAAAGAACAACTTATAAAAGACCTGGGTAAATACTTACATCAGGGCTATGCAATGTTTAAAGATTCTAAATTTAGAGCACCTGAAAAAGTTTATAACACAGCAGAACTTTATTTTAAAAAACTAATGGCACAAATGCCACAATTTAAAAAAATGAGTGACAAAGAATTAGTAGTTCAAGCTAAATTAGCTGTCGCTGACCTGATGAAAATAGGTAGAAATGAAGGAACAACAGCAAAGAAAAGATTAGAAGAAATTGTTAATGCTGCAGAAAAAATTTTTCCTAAAGGAACTTTAAAAGATTTTTTTACTAAAAATAAAAAACTACCAGACGAAATAGGTGATTTATTAGGCATAGAAAAGGATCCTAAAAAAATAATATTAGATACGATTGTTGAACAAGCTCATTCAGTTTCTTCCGCTAATGCATATAAGGAGCTAGCCGACATTGGTTTAAATAAAATTTTTTTTAGAAACAACGAAGAGTACGGTAAATTTATTATTCAAAATGGTATTAAGAATGCAAGAGAATTAGTTCCAGTAAAAATTAAAAAAGGTTACCACTTAGATCTGCAAGATGTATTTAAAAATGAAGATGGGTCAATGATGTTAACTTTACCTGAAATTGCTAAAGGAATGTCAGACACTAATTTAATTATGGATCAAGTATTAAAACTTCCATTCGTAAAACTTATGTTAGCTGCCAAAGCCGGAACACAGATGAACAAAACTGTTTTAAGTTTACAAACACAAGCGAGAAATATAACAACAGCGGTCATGTTTGCAACTGCAAATGGTCATATTGGCTCTGGTGCAAGTGTTGTAGATAGTTATAAAATGTTTTTAGATGATTTATTAGGTGACACAAAAGATCCTAAAGCTTTTGTAAAAGCAATAAAAGAAGCTTTTGATAATGGTGCATTAGATTCATCTATAGTTGCTCAACAATTAGAACAAGTAATACCTGAAATGTTTGGTCCTGCTAAAGCGTTTGGTAAAACAATAAGTGAAGGTGCAACAAGTGATAAATTACTTAGTTGGATGTTTACTAACAAAGGTATAATGGGTAGAGTTGTCAACAAAGCCACTGAAGCTTATCAAATGGGAGATAACATGTGGAAGTTCTATGGTTATAATTATAGTAAATCACAATTACTACCAGCATTTAAAAATTTAGATGAGGTTAAAAAATATTTTAGATTAGTTGAAGGGTTTGAATGGAGACCAAATAAAGCCGATGGCACTAAAAAAACATTAAAGGACGCCATAGCTGAAGCAGCTGGATTAGATGTAAGAAACACTTATCCAAACTATTCTATGATTCCACATATCGTACAAGAGTTTCGTATGATTCCAGCGTTAGGTAATTTCGTTGCCTTTACTTCTGAAGTATACCGTAATTCTTTTCAAATATTAACAAGAGGTTCTAAAATGATGAGATCAGACAATCCTTATATCAGACAAATAGGAGCTAGAAAACTTATAGGTTATGGATCTACTATTTTTGTTGTACCGAGTGCCGCCATGATGTCTGCATCAGCAGTCACTGGAATAACTGAAGAAATGCTTCAAGCATATAAAGATAGTTTTGCAGCAGACTATGAAAAAGATAAAAATATTATGCCTATAACACAACAACAAAAAAATCATTCTTGGAAAGCAACAGGTCTTGGAGATTTGTTTCCGTTCTCAGGAATTATAGAACCTTACAATGCAATAATGCAAAAACTTGCTGAAGGAAAAAACACAGACCAGAGTGATGTAGATCTTTTTTTAGAAGCAATAGGTAAAGGTTTTGAAACAGCAACAGCACCTTTCATAAGAAAATCTATTATTTATGAAACAATGCAAGAAATTATTCCAGACGAAAATGGTGTTATTAGAACGAAGAACGGTGGTAAAATTGCTGACACAAAAAATGATACGGACTGGCCTAAAAAAGTTATTTATCATATGTGGAAAAAATTAGGACCTACAACTTTGCTTAGTGGAGAAAAAATAATAAAGGGAATTGGTGGTGACTTAACTAGGTATGGAAAACGACACGATCCATGGCAACTATTTATACAAAATGTTACTGGTTATTCAGAACGAGAACAAAATCCCGATAAAAATATGAGAATTAAAATGGGTAAATATATTGGAGAATTTTCGGCAGCCAGAAATCAATGGTCTAGAACTTTTACAGACCAGGGTGTTTTAAAGAAGGATTTACAATCACTTCAAGCAGGAAGTTCATCTCAAATCGTTAGCACTTCTTTTGATACTTATCAAAAAAACAGGTACAGAATCATGTCTGAATTGTATAAAGACGTTAAAAATTTAAGAAAAATGAATTTTTCTGAAAAAGAAATTAAAGACATTATGATTGGTTCAAAAAGAATATCAAAAGATGACTTTAACAATTTAAGATTAGGTTTATTTAATTCAGCGGAGTATAAAGGAACACTAAAAGCAAAAGCAGGTGCTTTAGGAAATGCTATAAGACAATTAAATGATTCTCTTGGAACTTTTTATAAAGTAAATGATTTTGTAAATAGAGATGAGTTACAAGATATTAGAAAAAAATGGGACAACATTCCATTAGGTCTTAATGAGGAAGATAGAGAAGGATATTTAAGACAACATATGGATTTCAAATTAGAAGAAAAAAATAAAATTATTGAAGAAAGACTAAAATTATTAGAGGAAACTGAATTTTTAAATAATAAAAATCAAGAAGCGTACGATGAGAAAATGTTAGAAGAAAAAGAAAAACTTAAAGAAGAATTTATATTAAAACAAGAAACATCCCAGGCCCCTGCATCAATGACCTTGCCTAAGTTAGACAACACAATGATGGCTAGCATGACAGCTGGAAGTGCTGGTGATATTGATCCAACAACACTCTTGACAAGCAATGAAACAGCATTATTATCCCCAAGTGAACAAGCTTATTATATAAATAAGAGGAGAGCTTAATGGTTAAGAACGCATTACAAAAAATAGAAGACCATGAAAAGTTATGCAGAATTATGCAAAAACAAACTCATGACAAGATACTAAAGCTTGAACGCCAGATTAATAGGGTAGAAAGTATTTTATTAGTGTCTGTTGGTGCATTGATTTCTGGTATGGCCTATGTTATATTTGCCTTAATTCTTTCACAATAAAAATCATGCAATTATCAAAACATTTTACTTTAAGAGAGATGACCAATTCGATGACCGCGCAACGTAAGGGCATAGATAATACACCAGGGTCTGGTGAAATTAAAGCTTTAGGTGATTTGTGTTATGAGGTGCTTGAACCTTTACGTGCACACTTCGACAAACCTGTTACGATTACCAGCGGCTATCGTTCAGAAGCGCTTTGCGAAGCCATAGGTTCAAAAAAAACCAGCGCCCATGCAAAAGGCCAGGCGTGCGACCTAGAAATATTTGGCGTGCCTAACATTAAGACAGCTTACTGGCTACAAAATAATGTGGATTTTGACCAGCTGATCATGGAGTATTTTGATAAAGACGATCCAGCAGGTGGATGGGTTCACATAAGTTATCACGAATCAGATTCAAATAGAAAACAAGTTCTGACCTTTGATGGTAAACGATACACTGAAGGCTTACCAGATATGGAATGGAAAGACGGCAAAGTTTCAAATTAGAAATTTGGGCGCGCCACGCGTATAGTCCTACTAAATCCATGACCTTAATTCTTCGCCCAATACTTGGGAAGCTATATCAATTTTAGATCTAAGAGCTTTAACTATCTTTTCATCAACAGTATCTTCAGCGTTTATATCAACATATGTTACAGGTTTTTTCTGTCCCATACGGTGTGCTCTGTCTTCTGACTGTAATCGTTTTTCTAGGTCATATCCGTTAGAATAGTAAATAACGGTGTTTGCAGCTGTTAAAGTTATCCCATAGCCGCCCGTAGCAGGGGTTCCAATGAAAAACCGGCACTTAGGGTCACCCTGAAATCGGGTAATATTGTCTTGTCTTTCGTCTTTAGGAGTTAACCCATAATAATCAACCACGGACCCCGGACCATATCTTTTAACCACAGCTTTAATTATAGCGTTTATATCCCATTGATAATGAGCCCAAATAATAGCTTTACCTTCAACATCTTCAAGCACATCCATAAGTTCGTTGATTCTATTATTCTCAATAGGTTGAACAGTACCGGTGTCGTCTGTAAAATGACCACACGTTATTTGTTGCAATCTCATTAACTGTGTTAGTGAGTTTTTTGTGCTAGATACTTTGCCTTCTAATATGGCAAGAGCTTGTTTTTTCATTTGTTCATACAATTTACGTTGATCTGGTGTTAATTGTATTTGACGTTTAATAAATATTTTATCTGGTAAATCTAAACAATCTTCTTTTAATACACGATAAGAAAATGATTGTAATGATTCTGATAATTCACCAAGATGTCTAAACTTAGACACTATTTGTATTGATCTACCGTGTGCATGCATAGTTTTCATTTCTGCATATCTATTTCTAAAAGAATAATAAGAATGAAAGTCTAAAAGAAACGGATCTAAAAAATAACATTGACTAAATAGGTCTAATGGATTTTTAGTAACAGGAGAACCTGTCATGATACGTCTGTATTTTGCTTCTTTACCTAAAGCTAAAATATTTTTAGTACGTTTGGCAGATGGATTTTTTATTGTAGTAGATTCATCAATAGCCATCATAGTGTTATGACAACTTAAAAATTTACCTGCAAATAATCTACCTTTATCTGTGCTAAAAGCCTCTACATTCATAATTAAAATATGTAAGCCTTCACCTTCTTGAAATAAAGTATCTAAACTTTCTTGTTGTTTTTTTGTAATATTTGGTTGCCACAAAACAGTCACATTCTCTATATGATTTGGCAAGTGGGTTGGCAATTCATTTGTATACCAAGTACCGACAACACCTTTAGGTGCAATAATTAAAGCACCATTAACTTTGCCTTTATCATAAAGCATAGCTAAGTTGTCTATTAATACTTTTGTTTTACCTGTACCCATTTCCATAAAATAAGCATAAGTTTCTCTATTCCAAGATTTTTCCAATGCAGTCATTTGATGTGCATATGGTTTTGTTTTAAATTTATAATTCATAATTTTTCTTCTTTCTAGTTGACAAGATAACATTAATAACTATATTGTCAAGCATGAAAGAAAATACAGTTTATGTAATACAAGAAGTTGCTGGAACTAAATCAGGTGCTCCTAAAATTAATATTATGGGTGCAGCTAAATATGGTAAGTTTGAATTTTTACTTCCAGAATTTTCACAAATAATATTTTCTCCTGGTCCTTTAATTTTTAAATTAAGAAAAGCATTAAAAAATTTTACGACAGAAGATTATTTATTATTAACTGGTGACCCTGCGATTATAGGTGTTGCATGTTCTATAGTTTCTGACATGACAAATGGTAGATACAATCTACTTAAATGGGATAAACAAGAAAGACAATATTACCCCATTGAAATTAACCTATATGAGAAAGGAGAAATTAATGACAATTAATTTTGAACAAGACCAACAAAACACAATACAAAAAACAGATGGTATTCAATCTCTTGCAGATCAAGTTGAAAAATTAGAAGCTTTACAAAAAAGACTTGAGTTACAGGAAGATAATATTAAAAATACAAAAAAAGAATTAGATTATTTATCTGGAGAAACAATTCCTACTATGATGGCTGAGATGGGATTATCTCATCTTAAACTTGTAGATGGATCTTCGGTAGATGTAAAACCAAATTACAGCGCTAGCATCACTATTGCAAATAAGGAAGCAGCGTTTGGATGGCTTCGTAACAATGGACTAGGAGATATAATCAAAAATGAGATATCCGTATCTTTTGGTCGCAACGAGGATAACAAGGCAGCTGATTATGCTGTTCTTGCAGAGGGTCAAGGGTATCAACCAACACAAAAGTTGAAGGTTGAGCCTATGA
>Ga0209337_1004140_pt1 | contig 10087 bp, 2 predicted proteins | sample LinPmetageLP53_FD_184044 | JGI IMG/M metagenome (GOLD analysis project Ga0209337, IMG submission 184044) | Marine viral communities from the Pacific Ocean - LP-53 (SPAdes) (version 2) | ecosystem: Environmental > Aquatic > Marine > Oceanic | place: Pacific Ocean | collected 2010-02-08 | reverse complement strand
TAGAGCGGCTGTCGAAGCATCCGCTATGGTGTTGCTTCCGCTGAACCATACATCATATATTGTGTCTATCGTGGAAGATCCAGTATACGCAAAAGAGGCGGAATAAATACCAGTTGAAACCCAGCCGCCAGTTACAACATATGGGTTGGCGGTCGCGACGTTAGTCCCATCAGTGGTTAGAATTAATGCTGATCCGGAAGGGGCGGAGTCATCGGAAGAACCGGAGAACATACTAACCATAATGTATGGTAACCCCTCATCAATAGTGGGAATGTTGGTCAGTTGTCCTCGAGCATAGTTATATAAATAAAGTGTGTTTAAATTATCTGCTCCGGGCACCAAAGAACTGCTTAGATAAAAGTTCCCTCGATCATCTCGAATGCTAGAGTCCCATCTCGCTTCTAGAACTGGTTTGCTAAAGTGATAACTCGTTGACCTTGCAAAAAACTTTTTCGTATAATACGACCTTTTAGAATCTTCTTCCTCTCCGATAAGTTTAATTCCAAATCCATAATTTGTCTTAGAAGTTGCTGCCGAACTAAGCCAGTCTTCTACTAATGTGGTAACATCAACTTCTAAATCTTCTGTTCCAACGTCAAATGTAGTATTATATGTGGGGCTCGCATGAAAAGAGCCCCCTTGTTGATCATCGGCAGAGTCTGGATGAGGCTTTTTCCAAGACACCGTGGTAGAACTAGTCAACCAGTTAGACCCTTTAACTCCGTAAGTTAAGTCGGTATATCCTTCCATGTCCAGACCCAAACCTTCTTCCCATGAAGCAGAAACAGCTAAGACCTCCAGAGTATAGTCTCTAGGTAAAGTTTGCGAATGTTTTGCATTATATAATTTTAAATACCAACTTACTCCGCCAGAAGACGGAATGCGGCCAGCAGTGCGATCGGCTGCAGCGGTGGCGGTGTCAAATTGTATTATGATTCGCGATTTCTCGCTGGTCAGGCCTGCCGAACTAGATGCTTGACCATAAATGGAAAAAACTTCTAAAATGTCTGCTTGGCCCATATTCGAGCCTGTTCCGCGAGTCACTAGATCCTCTTGAAAAGCATTCGTTATCGTATTATCTTTTGTCGCAAAATATCGTTTTATCATCTGATTAATGTTCCTCGTATGTCCAGATCCGGGAATTTTAATTCCATGATTACGTTTTGTGGTGTCTTTAGATAAGTTCCATCATCTGACATTGCTTGATCGAAATTAATCCTTGTTGAGGAATAGTTTCCGCCTTGTAGTTGAAAGATTTTTACTTTTTTAACATCCGCAACGCCATCTAATTTCCCCAAGATACTATACAATCTTGTTAAATAAACCGGTTCACCGATGTATAATTGATTAGAATAATATTCTTTTAATCTCCTAACGCATTTTCCGATAATATCATTTTGTGTAAATCTTTCATCAACTACGACTTTAAAATCAATTCCAAAATTAACTATCTTAGCATCGAAAATGTCGATAACATCATTAAGAGATTTATATTGCATAATCCAATTCTTAACATTTGATTTTATTTTACTATTTGAGGTTACTAAAGTACCGTCAGAGCCTTCGGAAATAAGATACATAGCTATCCTTCTATTGGTGGCGCTAGGGTCATTCACTACATTCACTCTCTTTATAATTCCAAATTTCTTTGACATATTATAAACGGCCGACTCATAATCTTGTTTTGTCACTGCTCTCTTCTGAGAGGAATAATATGTTTTTGCTCTAACTTTCAACTCTTCGTTTGTGATCTCAGCAGTGCTTCCTACGATCGGCTCTTCATTCGTTACTTCTATAGAAGAGACAACTTCACCTGCCAATGATGCATTCAATATTTGCGGATTGTCAAATTTAAATTTACGCAGCCTAATCGTATTTATAGTATTGACACCAGCATTAATATTGTCTGACGTGTTAGATTTTGCAATTACAGTTAGCTTAGTATTAGATGGTGCAATCCCCAATTTTGTAGTCCCCAATAATTTTGAAGGATCGAAAGATAAATCAGAAATGCTTCGTTTACCATGCATTTTTAAAACAACTTGTGCTGGATCCACGAGGCCGTCGGCTTCATCTGTCTCTGATCCAAATCCAAATTGCAAATAAGTCCCTGTATCGTCTTGTTCTAACGTGAATCTTCGTGCAGCAACATAAGGCTTCATAATGTTACGCACACCGTCGGTGGATGCGTTCTTATTAGTCGTCTCTTTAAAAATAACCTCTTGGGCTAAATTATCAACTTCGTAATATTCATTACCATCTAAGTCTTTTACAGAAATTATTTCTGTTATGTTGCCACCGCCGACTCTTACTTTCCGGAACTTTTGAAATGTAGAATTACTAAGGTCTGATGTTATTCTTTGAAAAACACCAGATTGTATTTGACCCTGTGTTTTTACTGCGAAATATGTGGTCTCACCTGTAGTTTCGTTAAACCTGGCTGCAACCATTTCGTTGTTAGCATTGTCAAATCGACAATCTTCTGTCAACACAAACACGCTACCATTAACAGATTCAAAAGAAGTCCCCTTTAATACCGTTGGCATGTAAGAAAAGTCTGGTGCTGTTCCGTCACTATTGGACGGAACTAAACAAAAAAGAGTTATGGTTCCGTAAGAGCTTGCCGTCCCTGCGAATTTATATCCTAATGCACGAGCATGTTTTCTTATGTTTTTGAATTCTATAGCTGTATCTAAAAAACTTTCATTTGCTTGATAATCCAAATAGTAGGATAATACATCACCTATGTATGCAACAGAATCAACTAAAAAGGAGTTAATGGTTGATTTTGAAAAATCCTTCCACTCTTCTGAATAATATCTTTTCGCATGATTAATCAGATCATTTTTGATAGAATCATAATCCCTACTAGTATAATCTATCGGTGTATTTTTTAATTTCGCCATGTAGCAACCCTCTCAGAATTTAAATAGTTTCAACAACAAAAGTTAAATGGTAGTTGTTAAATCAAAAACCTCATTTATGACTGACTGGGAAGTTTTATACTCAATTCGAAGATTCATAGTGTTGCTGTCGATATTGTCAAAATTAATATTAATTTCTTCTAATCTCACATAAGGCATATAAAGCGACACTTGTTTTCGAATTGACCTTTTCACAGTATCTGCTACGGATGGTGTACCCAATTCAAATAAATAATTATATAATCCTACACCAAAATTTGAATCCATAACATATTCTCCGGGGCTTGTTAAAAGCAGCATTTTTAAATTTTGTTTTATTGCCTCGGCGGTTTGTTCATCTGTATAAGATTGGAATCCATTATGTTGCGATTGCAACGGAAATATTAAAGAAATAGACATTTTTTACCCTCAATCAAACATTTTTTGGAATTCGCTTTTACACTCATTACCATCATCATCGAATGGACTAACACTAACGATTCTCCATTTTTGCCACCATCTAACACTAGAGTCTAAATTTAAATATGCTCCCGGAAGTAAATTTTTGAGAAAATCAACATTCAAGTTCTTCTTTTCACGGTTATTTTCTTCTTTGACATCATCATCGGTACGATACGTCGAGTTAAATAGTTTTCGAGTGGCTTTCTTGGATCTCCTAAAGATGTCACCCTTCCAGGCATCGTTGGCTTTTGTACCGGCGTCTTCATCGGTCTCGTTGACCTTAGGATCACCCACATCTTGCCCTATTGAATTAATAAAACAGTAATAAGAATAAGTAGCAAACAATGAAACATAAGGTTTCACCGGGTAAATCACATCAAATAAAACATCAAAGTCTCTTTTGTTAGCCAAATTATCTATGTAACACTTTAGTTCTTCGCCAAAATCTTCATCATCCAAATCCAAATCAGAAATTTTTCTATCCAAAATGTCTTTTTCATATACCACAACAGGAATAGCTCGGATTGATGATACAATGTCAACTTCTGTAGAATCCAATGAAAGAGAAATAAACTCTTGGATTGCCTCTGGTAGCTCCTCCAATAATTTAACAAAAGACGATTTAAATTCAACCTTCATACGTGCCGGTGGTAAAGAATAAGTCCTCTCTGTCGCTGCACCTTCGGGTATTTCATAAGTAAATTCCGATGGCGGACAATAAACCAGCCTAGTTCCAAACTTTATTCCCACGGTTCCTTCCACGACCTGACTGTCCTCTTTTCCAGCAACAAGCTTGGCATTTCCAAAATTATCAGAAATTAAACTATCCGGATCATACGCTCTGTTTCTTAATATCTCTTGGAATTCTTTTATGTTATAAACTTGTGGTGGTGATATTCCGGTCTCTGATTTCTCTGTGACTCTAAGATACTTTTCTAAATAGTAATAACCAGTACTGTCTATCCCCAAAGCTTTAGTCAGCTTTTGCCCTATAAACTCTCCAATGGCTGATGCGGCTGCTTGTTTTGTTGCTTCCGCAGCCGCTTCCGCGGCTTCCAGTAACACACGAGGGTCTACGGAGATCGTCGCATTATCAAGCAATGCTTGGGCTGCTGCGGCGGCTATGTCGATGCCAAGTTGGTCGGCATCCTCTTTTATAAAATCAATTAATTTATCATAGCCACTTGGTGTCACTAAATTCTCTGCTCCAATTTTTATAATAGAGCCATTCAAAGGGTTAGAGGCATTTGCTTCGGAAGAACAACCTGGTATGTTTCCGTAATAAGCGCCGCTAGAATCCTCAAAAACTGGCTGTTCAACCTCTGTTTCTCCACTTCTTAATGTGGAACCCAGAACTATCCCTGATCTTGATAGCAAAGTCTTGCGAATGTCGTATATGTGCGGACGAGGCCTCAGGTTAAAATTGATTTTTTTACTTATAGTGGAAATCTCATTCTTGAGAAGTTCTCCAACAATCAACTCAGAGGCATCAAGAACTTCATAAATAGAATTTATTTTTGCAACCAGATTGATTTTAAAAGGAGTAAGCATTCTAGCTATCTTCATTGAGATTTTTTTATAAGTCTCTTTCTTATCTAGATCAACTCCTTTCGTATTGAGTTCCTTTTGCCAATATTCACCGAAGGCAACTATTGCGGTTCCCCTTATGAGACTTTTCATAACCATTGGATCGTAAGACCGTTGAATTTCATTAATTTTATCAAAATTGGCTTTTATTATTTCATTCTCCTCGAGAAGTCCATCCTTAACTTGCCGTTGAACCGTCTGTACTGCTTGTTCCAAAAATAAAAGATAGTATGTATAACCCTGGACAATGTTGAAGCGGGAGGTTTGTGCTGTCATTCCTTTTCTCATCTCGGACATTATCATCTTGACTAGCGTTCCATCTACATTATTTTCATTAAAAGCAACGCTTCCAAATGTCGGCAGTGAACGCAAGATGAATTCCGTGGCATAAACCCTTATGGTAGCTAGCACAGTCCCTTCCATAATACCATGTGTTGCTGGGGCTGAAATTTTATCAAAGGGAGGTTCTAGCCTACAGTCTGGGGATACCTCCAATCTTTCATCAAAAGGAAGATTATTCTCTATCTTCTTGGCTCTTTTAGACAAAGAAGTTATGTCTAAAAACCCCGTATCTTTGTCTTCACACTCTTTTTCTTCTGGGATAAACACCCTTATCATGCCAAGCCAACCATTGTATGTTGCTGGTTCTACATAAATTTTTGGTCTTTTATAAGACCCACCATGTTTTGAGGGATCCAAGAAATGTACGCGAGGGTTATTTGTTGCGCTCTTACCCAGGATTGCATCAGAGTTACTATGTGTATATTTCCAGGTTGATTCATCACTAGTAGCATCGGGGTCAACATATGTTAGGTCTGCAAAAGTTATTGCTTGTTGAAAGTCATAACCAAAATTAAAACCAATTGGGACGTCCCCAGTTGGCGTCTCTAAGACAGCTTGTCTAACAAAATTTAGAATAGTTGAATTAGTCTCATCATAAGCCTTTATCAACTTTCCATTCATGTTTATACTACCTCCCACTTTATTCTCCAAAAAAGATTTAAAGACCATTGCTTGATATGGCTTTGAATTATCATAATTAAAGTCAGAGTATTCTCCCAAATCAACATAATCTTCCACATCAAAATCTAGTGTCTTAAATTTTAACACATCCCCGGTCATGTTTTCCAATTCAGGGTTCTGTTTCTTTTCTTTCCTGGTCGGCTTTTCAAGATATGTTTCCCACGCGGAAATTCCCTTAAGAGATTTATCAACCTTTTTGACCTGATAATTCAATTCAAATTTCCACGTTGGGTCTCCTTCTCCATTGCCATTATCTTCAAAATTCAAAGTTACTTGTGGGCCGGTGCCAGATTTATAAACCAACTTTTCTTCTTCCAGCTTTTGCTTCATCCAAATGCCAACAGTTTCCGGAAACATTCCCTTTGCTCGCTCTTCATTGGCAACACCCATTTTTCTCATTTGCCATGTGTAAAGTCGACTGCCGTTTTCTTCACGGAACCGCCATTGATCTAAATCATTTACATAATTTGCAAAAAGAACAGGCATATTGACTCTCATTTCATGGCCACGAAGCCTTGCATTATTACTATCTCTTAAAATATTATTCAAAATAGAACGGGGTCTTCCAATTAAATCAGCATGAAACTTTCTTTCGATCTGCTCAAAAATCGAATTAATTGCTTGTCTCTTATCTTCCGCCAATGCATCATCTTCAAATACCAATGCGCTCTTGTCGACGGCACAATCTGCTGCTGGTTTAAGCAAGTCATCCAACGCTTGGCCAAGCAGATCATTATTCAGAGCATCTGCCAAGGTACCTATGTCATCCAGAGCTCTATCATTTGCTTTATTTACCATATCTTCAGCCGTTTTTTGATCGAGACCCCTGTCTGTGTAAACACCTACTCTCATATTCTTCCAGTCTTCGTATTGTTCACTAGTTAAACAAATGGCATCGTAAAGTGGCTCGTCTTGTGTTGGTTGAGTCGCAGGTAGATTGTCTTTAAGGTTGGGAGGAATCAAATTTCCGCCTTGACCAAAGACATCACCGACTTGTTCGGGAGTTCCAAAAACGTCTGCAAACTCCGGACAAAATGCTTGAACTGCCTCTGCGATAATGTTGAGCGTTCTCTGATCCATATTTTGAGGAGTATTTGTCATTAAATTTATGTAATCTTGTTTAGATAGAATAGTATTCAACAGATTATACAAGCACTCCCAAGAGTCCGGAGGAAGCCCTGCGGCATTCATCATTCCCTTTCCGGCATTTTTTAAATCGTCATCGTCGCCATCGGGACAAAAAGCATCCCCCAAAGCATCCGCAAAACCCTTGTTGCCCATCAAAGCACCTTCGGCAATACCCAGGGCCTCACACAATAAATCATCTAAGATCCCAAAGATTTTAACCAGCAGGGCTTTAACGATGCCAATCATCGCTTCTTCAATCTTTTTGATAAAAAGATTTCTCAGTCGCCGCAATAAAAAATTGCCCTTGAAAAAATTGGGAATGGGCTTTATCTTCTCTGGTACCGTAAATCCCCCTTGAATACTCCCACATGTGTCCAGTGAAAGAGTCGACATAAAACTTTTAATTGGAGGCTTGAACATGCCTTGAGTTGCACACTTTGTCTGGGTGATCATAAAAGGTACAATTCTAGCGCCGGGGAAGCCGTCCAAGATTGACATTAATTGATCAACCTGAACGATATCTAAAATCCATTCGATGTAGGCATCCATTAACAGTTCTTGAACATTACCCAGCGCCGTACCATATGTACCAGACGACCCTTTATTATCTGGGTCTCCATCCAAATCTATTCTTGAGGCTTCTGAGGCATTGGTGGCTGCTTGAACCCTTTGTTCGTCTGTTAGTTCTCCCCATTTATCCTCAAGTTCGGATTTTTCGGATCTAAGTTCGGTTTGCTCCTCTACTATCGCTCGGGCGGCGATTTTATTTTCTTCTGATACAGCTTCATCAACTAGAGTCTGGGCGGTTGTTACTTTATCTTTTAAAAAAGATTCTGTATCGGCGAAATAATCTAAATCTTTCTCTCTCTTTTGTGCAGATGCATTCGCGTATTCAGTAGTATAATAAAGTTCAATGTATTTCAGCCATTCGTCAAGCTCTTCTTGGGCTTTTGTCTTGTTCATGCGAGCCGCTTGGAGAACACCTTGTATCTCTGCCAATTCTTTATCTTTTTCCTCGATCCCTTCTTGGGCCCTATCTGCTTGTCGTCGGTTTCTATTCTGTTTTCTTTCTAGTTTTTCCGTTGGGCTCTTGAGGTATTTGGTATAAGGATTGGTTTTGTCCATAGATCCAGCATCATAGCCGTCCTCCCAAGGTAATGGAAGGCCTTTAAACTCCTTTTCCATTTTTTTACGTAATTCTTGTTGTGCATCGGCAGGGAGGTGCTGGACAAAATAGCCAAATACATCGATATCAAAACCCTTGAGGGTTGCTTTCATTATTTTTCTGAATGCAGATTCCTGGGTTGTTCCCGACATGAGACATCTAATGGATGAAATTAATAAATTATCCAAATTACACATACTTAGTCTTCTAGATAATTTTTTTAATTCCTCTTCTCCACCATCTGCAACTTCCGACGCAAGATCTTTATTTTTCTGATAGTCTTCAAGCCCTATTAAACTAGCTATAATATTATCTTGTACTCCAAATTCTGCATAAGCCAATTTTTTAGCTTCTGCTACATAAGGGTGATCTTCTGATCTACGGGCTTTTCGAGCTTCAGAGGTTTCTTTTCTTTTTTGTTTTCTCATTGCTTTTTTACGGGCTGATACACCCATATCTTTCAAATGATCGGCGTAAGCCTGTTCGAGTTTTACTATCAATGCCTTTGTGTTATTGATTTTTGATTCAATCACCGGAATCTGCTGTTTTTTATTGTTTATTTCATCTTTATTTTGTACGCGCAAACTTATTGTTCCGCCTTCCAACAGCCGTAGGGTGAACTGGGTATTCTCTAAGGACTTCTCAAGGGGACCAATCGATGCTTTGAGATCAGCTATGTTGCTTTCATATTCTTGCTTCTTCTTCTCTTGGTCATTTATGAGTTTACCTAATCTTTCCCATTCTGTTTCTTCGATTTGTTTTTTGACCTCTTTGCCCTTTGGATTTTTTTTCTTTCCAAATAATACTTTTTCGGGCTCTTCATCATAATTTTTCAGATATATGCATGCTTTAGAATTCCATTCATATTGAAACACATCTAGTAAACTTAATACTTCATTTAAAATGTAATCTTGAAGATCCATTCCGAAGGCTGCTAGGTTTTCTGCTATGCAACTGCCGGCTGTTTCCTCCACATCTTCCTTACTAAGTTCTCCGTATCTTATTGTCAACATTGGATATGTATATTTCACTAAAAAGTCCATCCATGGATAAGATTTTTTAGCTTGCAAGTCAGTATCGATTTTATTAAGTTTAGCTATGTACCCGAGCAGGGTCGGGTCTTTGTTAAAGTCCTTTATGAATTGTTTAATTCCACCGCCCCTTAACTTAACGTATTTGCACCCTCTTTTTTTAACCTTAATTGACTTAATTTTATAATGCGATTTTTCTCCACCGGGTGGTGGGGGTGTTGGTTTGGCTTCATTTATTTTTTCTTCAATAGACTTAATAGCCTTCTCTGTTATCGGAGGGGGGTCTTCTACTTTTTCGAATTCAATCTTAAGTATCCTTGCATTCTTTCTAACAACGCTTCCGGATGCCGATCTTATGTTCCAGCCGTTGGCTTTTGCAACAGCCTTTAGTCTCTTGTAGAAAGTATTAACCCTTTTAGAATAGTCACTAGCGTAATAGGTCTTTTTGGACTCCTTATAAATTATTTTACCCTGCTGACTTTGGTGAAAATAGGACTGGTATTTTGAATAAATGGAGAGAGCAGTGGACAGTCTTTTAATTTGTCCGAATAATTCCCTAACTTCCAATTCCACCTCGTCTTTTAAATCTTGTGATTCCTTCTCAATATCTTTAGTTGTTGGCGCCGGCGGTACAGCATCAAATACGAAAGAAGGTATAGCGATCGAAACCTTAAGAAGACCACTTCTTGGTTCAATCCAAAAGTCTTTCGCATATGCATAAAGCTCTAGGGCATAAGGATTGGTTACCTCAGGATATTTTGTTTTTGATTGTAATATTATGTCAGTTA
>Ga0209337_1004139_pt1 | contig 10087 bp, 8 predicted proteins | sample LinPmetageLP53_FD_184044 | JGI IMG/M metagenome (GOLD analysis project Ga0209337, IMG submission 184044) | Marine viral communities from the Pacific Ocean - LP-53 (SPAdes) (version 2) | ecosystem: Environmental > Aquatic > Marine > Oceanic | place: Pacific Ocean | collected 2010-02-08 | reverse complement strand
TAAAAGATTTAAACGGCTTATTAACAGACCCTTTACAAGCCGGTAGAGTTATTAAAGTGCTTGGTAGCAAAGAAAAGGCAAACACTTGGTTAAATAATTTAATGACCAACAGAAATAAAGGTTACGCAGAAACGGGTATTAAAGTTATGGCGGGCCTTAAGCCCAGTAAAACAGAAAGTAAAGAACTTGAACTGGCTACTGGTGTATTAAAAGAAAGACAATCTATTCCGCAAGAATGGAAAGAACTAATGGGAGAAATTACTAACCCCGCACAAGTTCTTACTAACACGGTAACAAGGGTTGCCAGTATTTTAGAAAATATGCGCTTTTATAATAAGTTAGAAGGACTTAGTGACACTCCTGGGGGGCGTTTATTTTCTCCTGTTAAATCAGGATTGTTTACAGAACAAATTGAAGAAAAACTGGGTCTTCCTATTAGCGGGATGTACACCACTAAACAAGTGGCCGAAGCCATTGGCGTGGTAGAAAAAAATAAAAGTGCTTTGTGGCAAGTTTACGAAACCATGGTTCTTGTGCCAAAAATTGCTATTCAAGCGGGAAAAACGGTCTACAGTGTTTCAGCTCAAATGCGTAACTTCTTATCCGCAAGTCTTTTTTACTTAGGTAATGGTCATTTTGGCGGTGGAAATTTAGTGGAGTCCATTAATGTTTTGCGCGATGAGTTATTTGCTGGGGGTTTTGATACACAAGGAAGGCCTATATCAAGACGTATGCAAGCAGAAAAAACGTACCGAAAACTTTTGCAGTTAGGAATTATTAACACCAACGCAAGACTTGGAGAAATTTTAAAAACGTTTGATGAAGTGGCTAAAGATCCGGGTAACGGTGCAGGACAATTAGCCACTAAGTTATTAAGCATGAAAAACGGTAAACCTTGGGCAGCTAAATTAGCAGATGTTCCGAATAGGTTATACACAGCAGCAGACGATTTTTGGAAAATAGCTGCGTGGCAAGCGGAAAGAAAACAGATAGAGAAAAATTTTAAAGGTGATGAAAAAAGACTTAGCGAATACGCAGAGCATTTAGGTTTGCAAAGTTCTATAACAGGGAGAACTTTTCCAGATATGGTGGATGAAATTGCGGCTTTTAAAGTTAGGCAAACCATACCCAATTACGACTACGTAGGAAACTTTGCAAACATGATTCGTAAGACTCCGTTTGGTAATTTTATTGCGTTCCCCACAGAAATTTTTAGAACGGGGTTTAATATTGCAGGACTTGCCTACAAAGACATGACTTTTAGTGGCATGAGAGGAGCCGGTTTAAAACGTGGTATCGGTTTTGGTACAGCAACTTATGGTTTAAGTACAACAATTCAAGCCATAGCACAAAGTTTATCCGATGTAACGGATGAAGAATTGGAAGCGGCTAAAAGAGCCTTACCACTTTGGTCAAAATACAGCCCCATAATACCACTAGAAAAAATACCTCAATCAAAAGGAGGAGGGTTTACGTACATAGACGGAAGTTATATTTTAGTCTACGATGAAATTGCTAGAGTTATCCCTACTATTTTAACTGCTACAAAAGAAAATCGTATGGAGGGTTCTTCTTACCCAGTTTCTGTAACGTATGCAGTGGGAACAGCCGTGCTTAATGTTTTAGAGCCTTATTCTAGTGTGGGTATTGGTCCAAAGATTACGATGGAAGTGCTTCAAAACAGAAATGCAAACGGCTACCCAATAGCTAAACCAGAAGATAACTTAGGGGATCAAGCAGTGTCGATGTTAAATTACGCTTGGTCTAAAGCACAACCCGGCGCTTGGACTCAAATTCAAGCTGTTATGGACAGTACAGCGGCGGACGAAACGTCTTTTAAAAAATACGGAAAACTACAAGAATCTTTTCCTGCAACCATGTCTTTAATGGGAATACGTACCGACCGAGTTAACCCAACGCTTAATTTTAAATACAGTATTGCGAACTACCAAAAACGTATAGGAAACGCTGGCTATCAATTTAAAGATTTAGTTAACGATTATGGATTAGTAACTTCTGAAGATTTATTAATAGGGTACGACAATGCTAATCAATCTGTGTTTGAAATACAGCAAGAACTTTACTTAGATTTTTTGGCCACACAAACGTTAAACGGAGACCAGAAAAATATTAAAAATCAATTAAAAGACAGGCTCCCAGGAGTGTATAACAAACTACGTAAAGGACAATTTGTTCCATATAAACCAACTAAAAACTCGGAAGATATTTACAATACTGTTACTAAAGATATGGAACAACAAGTTATTGATGCCTACGGAGTCAATACCATTACTGAACGTTATTACCCTAAAAGAGAATTAAGAGATAGAGAAAAATTTTACAGGAGAGGAAGATTTAATTTGCTTCTTCCGCTTCCGCCTTACGAAGATTAATAAACTTTTCCACTCGCTCCATCCAAGCATCCGCAGCACGCCTAAACTCTTCTCCTTCAAGAATAAACTCCTGATAAAAGCAGTCCACTGAGCACATCATAATAACGCCTTTCTGTATGTCCGTGCCGTACAATTCGTTGTGAGCTAATGCGTAAGCGGATAACTGCTGGAAGTAATCCCACACCCATTGCCTGCGCTTAGGTTTGTTGGTCTGTTTAAAATCCATGATGGCTAGATCTCCTTCATGTATTCCAATCACATCACTTTTACCCGCGTATTTTTCAGGGTAATACAAAGATATTTCACAGCCGTAAACTTGGGATACTTTAGGCAACCCTTGGTCCATGATCACACAAGCCATTTTGTAAGCACGTTTTTCTTCGCCGTTTGCAGGCTTAAAATCCCAGATGTCGCCGTCACGAATCTGGCGCTCCAGAATGTCATGCATGTACGTTCCTCTTGTCGCAGCCTCTGTTCTGATACGCTCAGCCTCCTCCTCACCTACTTTTTCAACCCATTTCTTTAAGAAGTCTCCTTCCTTAGTCCCGGATAAAATAGTAGTAACAGAAGGAAGTTTTACGCCATTGCAATCATAAACACGACCCGTCTCGTGGTCTTCACTAACGAAATCGCTGTACTCATGTGGGGACTCGTACAGTATCTGATGTTTCATTAGTCTACCTTTGGTACGTCGTTCAAACGGCCGCTGTCAAGATCTTGCTTTAATCTCTTAACTGCGTACGCAAACACATTGCTGGTAGGTCTTTCGGTCTTTGTACCAATGTCAGACGCTAATTCAACAATCTCTTTACGTATTGCCACGCTTTTCCATTTTTCGGTATCCATTATTACTCCTGTAATTTATTGTTATTATACATTTAAAACTAAGATATATCCTAATTTTTCTCAGGGGCTTCCATCGAGTCACCCCAATTCTTCCCAATCTCGGCATCCACCTTGTTTGGAATATCCAATTGCACAGCTTCCTCCATCAAACGACAGATATTATCCACATCCTCTTGGGATTTTACAGAGAACACCAATTCATCGTGCACTTGTAATAGAGGAAGATAACCTGCTTCGTAGCAGTGCACCATCGCTTGTTTGGTCATGTCGGCTGCTGACCCTTGAATTAGTTTATTCAGGGCTTTATAAACAAAAGCCCTCTTAATTTCTCCGTTGTATTCGTGTACGGCTTCTTTGTGCTTTAACGGTCTGCCCGTTCCGTACTTAAGCGGCTCCCACATATCAAAGTGACAACGCCTTCCTAAAATAGTTTTAATGTAACCTTTTGAATTAGCGCTACGCATAACAGAATCCGCAAGCTGCCTAACAAAAGGAGCGTACGTATTAAACTTTTGCAAGATAACGGAGGCTTCGTCTACGCTAACACCTAACTGATCGGCTAGTTTACCCTTACCCATTCCGTACATGATGCCTAAACCAATGGTCTTGGCTGTCTTTCTATCAATGCCCACTAAGTTTGCCACCTCTTGGTGGAAGTCGGCATCCCCGGCATGGTAAGCATCAGCAATAGCTTCTGATCCATCGTACCTAGAACGACTGGCGTAATGCGTTAGGATCCTTGGCTCTTGTTGAGAGAAGTCAGCCGAGCACCACATTTCTCCTTCTTCTGGTAAGAACAAAGATCTAATCATGGGGCCTATTTCTTTATTGCGTGCTGGGACTTGTTGTAAGTTCGGGTTGCTCATGGACAACCGACCTGTGACAGTACCGCCGCTCTCTCCTTTAAGCTGTCTAATTTCAGCGTGTATTCTGCCTTTGTGCTCATGCTTTAAAATAGAATCAATAAACGTACTGTGCGTTTTGTTTATTTCTCTGGCTTCTCTAATCAACTGAGCAATAGGATGAGGATGGTTCTCTAAAAAAGCCTTTGTAAAACTTGGTAAACCCGTTGGTGTTCTTAAATAGGTAAGCTCCAAAGCATCAAAAACTTTAGCTAAAGAATTGGCTGCCCACAATTGTATTTCTGTGACTCCTGATTCTTTTTTAATTTGTTGAACAGTTTTTTTCTCTCTTTTAACCAACTCTTTCTTTAAACTTTCTGCTCTTTGCACATCCACGCGGACACCCTGCTGTTTCATTGCAAGCACCACGGGAAGCACTTTCATTTCTAAGTCAAAGATGTTCCAAAGGTTTTGCTCCTCCAGCAGGATCTTAAAGTGATTCCATAATTTTAGTGTGAGGGCGGCGTCCTGTGTTGCATAAGTACCTACATAAGCAGAAGGTAGACGCCACATGTCAGCCTTGGGGTCCAGTCCCCACTCCTCTGCGGCGGCACTCAACTCTCCTTCGGACTTACCTTCGTTAATGTATTCTCTACCCAATGCATTCAAAGAAAACCAAAACTGGTTCTCATCAATCAAAGGCGCAACAATCATTGTGTCGATAATCCTGCCATTAATAGGTACGTCATGATGAGCTAACCAACCAACATCGTAGGTTGAATTGTGAAACACTTTATCGCTTTCAGTAGCACAAATTTTCCTAGTAAACTCCAACACTTTCTTTTTAGAAAAGTTAAATCCTGACTCGTGCCCAAACGGAAAATAATTTTCGTATCCGTCTATAGCAAAAGAAATGCCCACGGCCTCGCCGTCTCCCCTGATGTACCCAGGACCCAACTCTTTTAAGTTTGGATCTCTGGTCTCAAGGTCAATGGCTATCTCCTTAGCCTGACACAATAACTCTGTTGGAAACACGTCCGGAGCAATCCACTCTGTGGGGGGCTTGTAAACAAAACTCATATAACATACCTGTAATAATTATCTTGGGCTTGGATCAAGTACAAATTATCGATGGTGCGTGTGACCGCAACATAAAATTGCCTGTGAAGCCCGTCCGGTTTTAAAATAGAATTTAGTTTCTGTGCTCTAGATAAATCTAAATACACAGCAACATTTTCCGCTTCCCCGCCCTTTGCCTGATGGATCGTTGAAATGACAATACGCGGTTCTCCATGTAAATCTTCTTCGTTCTTCTTTGCTTTTTCTATAAAGCTTCTTCTTTCCACATCAATACTCTTACTGAACACCTCTATCCATTCTTTACCTATGCACTCTTCTCTTAGACCGTAGTTGTCTAAAATTTGTTTAAGGTCTATCTCTTGTCCGGGATTGATGTCTTCTTTTACTCTTGTAATAAACCCTCGCTTCACTCCTGTCTTGCCGAGGTACTCATACAAATCAGCTAACTGGGAAACCGTAATGTTTTTGTCCGAGTTGATCTTTTCCCAAGATTCAATAGCTGAAACCATGGACCTTGGTACGTAACGATAACTGTTGTGAGCGAAAGGATAACCATTATCTATTAGATATTTTCTAACGTTATACCCTTTAGAAACGTCATTAAGCATGTAATCGCAAGAAGCTAAAATTAACCACTGGCCACTGTCTAATGGTAAAAGCTCTATTGAGCTTACGTTGCTGACGGTTCCTTCTTCCTTCCGTGGCCTATAAACCTTTGGTTCTCTGCTTATAATGCGTTCCGAAATTCTTTCTGCTATTGGATGAACCAAAGAAGGCACACGGTACGATTGATCCAACACTATCTTTTCTCCAACGTAATCAACAAAACGCTGAGGCTTTGCCCCGTTCCACTCGTAGATGGCTTGGTCGTCATCCCCGGCTATGTAAACTTTTTCTGCGTTCTCTGCTAACTTCTCCACTAATCTCCAGTTAAGTTCGGCTAAGTCTTGAGCTTCGTCAACAATAAGCACCTCCAACTCTGGCGGCGTACCATCGACCAAGAACTTATTGATCATGTCGGCAAACGAATACACCGGAGGGACTCGCGATAAACGAAACTTCTCCCATGATTCTGCAATCGGCTCTAACATGTGACTGGATACGCCTTTCCTTTGATCTTTGTCCAAAGACAAACGCTCATCCTTAAGAGAATGACAGTTGGTTTTTGCACGCTCTATGATATCGAAGTAGGGATCTTGGACCACGGACCTTACTGCTTTAGGGCCAACGCCATGATTCCTACTGAGCGTAAACTCGTACTCTTTTAAGAACTCCATGACGTCTTTACCATCCATTACTTGGGATATACCCATGATGCGTTTGCAGAAGGCATGACTGGTACAGAAATACGGCATCTCGTCAAAGCCTAACCCAAAACGTATGTGGGCCCTGTTCTTACCTTCTTCAGCGGCTTTAACGGAGAAAGAAATAAAAGCTATCTTTTCAGGGGGCGTGCCTTCATCAAGGTACTTTTCAATAATACCCATCAAGGTCGTGGTTTTCCCTGTACCAGGAGGGCCAAAATACTTAACTACGTTTGTCATATAAAAATATAAATTCTGGGGTCTGTTCGCCAACGTATGCCCCTGTTACATTATAATCTATCCACTCAACGGCTTCCTCATACGTCATCTTGTCTCTGGTCATAAAAACCTCTACGCATTTATCCCAGTCATAGATAGCCTTATTAGGGCCAAATCCGCACGATACACCTATAAACGCATCCTCCAATCCATCCGCCAATAGAACACCTTCCATGCCTTGTTCTTCTATGTACGTCGATATCTCTTCTACACTTATTCCCATGCCTTTGCCTCTTCAGTAATCTTAAACTCATCTGCGGATATGGCATCATCATCTATTTCAGCAATGTCTAACACCCATAGCTTTTTATTTCCTATTGCTTTGTCTATCCATTTAGGTAAGTTAACCGCCCCCATTGCTTTTAATTCAGTAAACACTTCTGCTTCCTTAATGGTTCTCATCTTCTTAAATTCTTGTATAAATATAACGGCGTCTCTCCCGGTAAACCACCACTCATTACTGCCGTCTTCTTCGTGTCTGTACACTCCATTAGAAACCACGGCTAAACGTGAACTGGATTCTGCCAGTCTACAAAATTCGTAAACGGCTCCTTGTAATAGTCCTTGCTTGGTCATGTCAGAAGGAACATCCACTTCTTGCACTTCCTGCAACAGGCTATTTAAACGCGACACCCAGTCTGACTTCTTTACATCAGGGGGACAAATATTCAATACTTCCATGCACCTTTGTTGGAACATAGAAAAGTTGTGTAGTTGTTTTGTGTCCAGCACAATTGTTTGTCCATCTACGTCTAAGTGCCATAAAGGAGGATCGGTAAGATACTTTCGTAACCCACCAAAGTTAGGATCTCTTTCGGAAGAGTCTATGCCATGACGACGTGTAACGCAGATACCGCTTTGGCAAAAATCAACTAACGGTTGTTTGTTGCATTGGTATCTGTACTCTGTTTTCTCAAGGCTTTGTATGATTGTGTTTAACTCACTGTGAGATAAAGGTTTAGCGCAAACGGAGTTGTTTATTTCCTGTAATTTATCCTTCCACTCCTCTCCCTCTGGATGAGCTTTTCTCATCAACACCCCGTAGTTCAACAACGCATTATTGCGCATTCCTTCTGGGATACCGTTTAACTTCATGTGCACCAAACAAGGGGGAGCTTCGTCCCAAAGAGAATCTCCTTTAACTACTTGTTTCTTCCTGCTCTTCTTAAAAGGAAGGAACGAATCTAACTTTGCTTCTGTAATGGATTGTTTCTCAACGATCTCAAAAAATTCTTCCATGTCCGCAGCTTCACCTTCTTTATCTAAAGCGTAACGGGTGGTGTCGTTACCTGCAAAATACGGCATGTTTAACCAGTTACCTGTCTGCTTTTCTTTTGGCAGTTGTTTTGACCATTCGTATTGTTTAGGGAATATCTCGTCTCCGGTTCTCCCCATTGCGGCGGCCATTTCTTCTAGCTTGCCCTGCATTTTATAAGCGGGTATCGGTTGTTTTGTAAATAAAAATAAATGCACCCCGCCCGATTTAGTCATGCAAGGGACTAACGGTAGTGACATCTCCTTGATTGTAGCAAGGATGTTTTCTGTATTTATTGGGTACTCGTCTACGTCAATGCAGCCCCATTTGCAGGTCTCATCGTCTTTTAAAGGCACAACACCAATAGACATCTTCCCGGCTAAGTGCTGCTTCCAAAGATCAAGAGTAAGGGGTTCCTGTAAAGTACGACCCCTGCCGTCTCTCTTAATACCTTTAGCAGTATTCTTTTGCCCGGTTATTTCGTATACGCCATGAGCTCTCTCCAAACCGGAGAATACGTCCATGAATTTCTTTGCGGTTTCTTCCATAATTACCTAAAAGTGGACACCACTCTATAGTGGGAGCTATAAAGTGATGTCCGGTTTAGACTAGTCTTCCCAATCCTTATTGGAATCAGACTTATTATCTATAACAGCAGTTTTTGGCCCCTGTAGTTGGTCCATACCGCCTGTGGAACAGAACTTAGAAAATTCTTCCGCGTCTCTAAAGAGATCGGTTTCTTTTCCACCCAACACTCGTTCTTGCGTAATACTGTAACTGTACCACGATCCACGATCGTTAGATTCCATCTGCGTTTTAAGACTGTACCAATGCGAATAAGCAGGTGGGGTGTATAACCCTTTACTGCCTTGCAATTTAGTCCCTTGGATCAAAGTGTTCCAAGCTCGCGAATGTTTAAGTTGTGATCCGGTCATGTTAATAACGCATTTTTGAGGTGCTTCATCAACAAGAGCGTAGCCATAATGATTGGCAGTAGTCGTCAACTGGGTATCCCCACCTGGCGTTACTAGCCTACCTTGACTATCACGTATGCATCTATTTAAAAGATCTGACTCAGCAGGATGCACGGTAACAAGTCCTCCACCTTTCTCACGTAAACGCCACTCAACTAGAGTTTTGTTGTAGTAGACAGGTAGAAATGACAGACCTTCGTCGCCACTTATACAAGTGTTATTACCCGAAAAGAAAACATCTCCTTCCTCTGCGTCTGCATTATAGTCTGGGCTTGTTTTCTGTCTTTGCGGAGACATTGCCTGCACTATACTGATACGCGGAGTTTTAAGATCTTCCGCTCCTACATTTCCGAAACCTTTTTCTTCAATGCTTTCAAACAAGGACGTTATATCCGTCCCACTATTTTTCTTCGTTGCCATTTTTTTACTCCTTCTTTCTTCGTTCAACGATTAATTTTAGTGCGCTTGCCTTGATACACAGAGAATTTCTTCTGTATGTCTTGGTCAAACTCACCGTTACCTGATTCTATTTGTTCTTTGACAAATGCCTTCAGGGTGCTTGGGTGGACTGTTTCCTTCTGTTCAGGCAAATGCCCTTTAGAAGCTAACAGTTCTCCCAATTCTTTTGCGATAGCATCATCACCTTGACCAAAGCTTAAGGTCAAAGTATTTTTAATGATGTCGCCGTGACCTTGGTCACGTAGCCACGCATGAGCAACAGGGAGGTTATCTGCTGAAATACGAGCGCTGTAAAAAGGGTCGGCCGAAATACGGGACCCATCATTTAGTTTAATATCGGAGACCCCTAGCTGTGTCAGCTTGTCCGGGATCAGTTGTTCTGAGAGTTCTCTCTGTTGGTCTTTAAGTCTTTTAAGTCTTTCTTCAACATTGCCCATTTCACCTTCAACTCTGAGCAGCTTATTGCATAGCGCACTAAGAGCTTCAATTGAAGCGTCATCAATTTCTTCGACAGCTTTTGTTGTACTCTCTTCAAATAGTTCATTTATCTTTTCCACGTTTACTCCATATATCTATAACATTATTGTGATTAGCAGCTTCTGGGGGTGTGTCTTCAGGAGGGGTAGGCTCTAAATTAAAAGTTATCTCTCCGTTA
>Ga0209337_1004138_pt1 | contig 10091 bp, 9 predicted proteins | sample LinPmetageLP53_FD_184044 | JGI IMG/M metagenome (GOLD analysis project Ga0209337, IMG submission 184044) | Marine viral communities from the Pacific Ocean - LP-53 (SPAdes) (version 2) | ecosystem: Environmental > Aquatic > Marine > Oceanic | place: Pacific Ocean | collected 2010-02-08 | reverse complement strand
TGTCCATTTGAAGGGTGATGGTCTTTATAGTCTTCTTCCCATTCCTTCTCAATGCCATCAGGCAATCCTAAATAACCTACACAAGACATACGAGCACCTGTATGTATGTGTATGGGATTGTATTCATTCTCATACTGTCGTACAAACCAACCTGATGCTATTTGCACACCATAATTATTATTGTCGGTATCTAAAGCCTTATTACCAAAAGAGTGTCTATGTTCAACATAACTATGAAACCTGCCTATGAATTGTGCTGTTTCATCTAACCATGCCGCTTCTATTTCCTTGGTAAACTTTAACTCCTGTTTAACTTTACCAACTAACATCTCTGACCAATCATCCAACTCCATCTTCATTAAGGTATTCATCTTCTTAACAAAGCTAGGAGTTAGTTTCTTGTATCCCATCACAGGACCAAATGGTGTTATATACTCTTCATCCTTCTTAGGTACGTAAAACTTAGTATGTTCTGCCATTGTCTATACCCCTATCTAGCCGAACCAGATACGTCATAGACAAAGTTGCCTGACCTTATAGCTTCCATTATTGTGTCAGCTTGTTTCTCATATTCTTTAGTAGACATCTTTTGCACAGCAGACTCAAGTATTTTTTTACCTGATTCTGTAGCATCAACTTTTGTCCTCTCACTTTTCGTACCAACTTCCGCAGCAGCACCTTTATCGTTCTTGCTCTTAGTTGGCTTGCTAATTCCTTTATCCGATTTGTACAAGTCAATAGCTCTTGCTGCTGACCTTGCATCGTTATCATTTTCGTATAATGCATCTTGTACCCATTTTGGTTGTATGTCTGCCCACTCGTGAAAATCATCGCTATCTCTAATATCACCAAAGTCAGGATGTAGTTTTAATAGTTCTACTTCAGCTTTCTCTTTAACAGAGTTAGCATCTCTTTCATCTATTTTTTTAATTCTATCTTCTAATTCTAACGATTGCTCTTTAGCTTTTTTCATTGCTATAGTTTCAACAATTTTAGCTACATCAGGATATTGTGTTGCCCATTCTTCTATATCTTCATCGGACTTAGGCAATCTCATTTCTTTTTTAGTTGCACCCTCTAGTTGTGCTCTCATTTCATCTAATTGTTTTTGAAACTCTCTTTCTTTATCTTGAGTGTGTCTCCGTAAGTCACCATATCTCTTTTTAAAAGTTCTCTCTTCTGCATTAGTCGGCTCTGCTTCACTAGTCTCTTTCTCTTCAGTAACCTCGCCTTCACCTTTTTGCTCTTTAATGAGCTTTGCAAGTTCTTCTTCATCTTTTTTTATCCTCTCGTCTTGAGAGTAAGGTCTATTTGCAAACATTGCTGTTTTAGGTGTTGCTTCTTTCGTCATTATAGTGTTAGCTTCTTCAGCCATTGGTATTCTCCTTTTGGGGGTTATCGTAGCCATTTATATGTTGGGGGATAAGTAGCCTTATTATATCATAGTATTACAAACGTGTCAAATTTTTATGTCCATCCTCCTCCTGCTCCTCCGTCTGGGTCAGAGGTATCATCAAAGCCACCTCCATTGTTATCATTATTCTGCTCTGTTGGTGGAGTGTATACTGGAGGAGCTACAACAACAGGAGCAGGTGTAGGAGTTGTTGGAGCATTTCCCGGATTACCCTTACTATCTGTAAAGTTTACCGTTGTTCCATCTGAATGTGTAAAACTTCCATTTTCATTTTTAGAGTAGGCTTGTCCATTTTCATTGTAACCTATTCCTATAGAACCACCATTTGCTGATATTTCATCTCTAGTACCATCACTAAAACCTAATTCAATTAAGTCTCCAACAGCAGAAGAATCCTCAAAGCCACCTTGCGTAATGCCCATTTCTGTGTTTTCAATTTTTTCTACAGCAATATCAGCAGCTATTATAGCACCTATGGCATCATAGTAAGCTCTATCATTATCATAAGACATAGGTCCTATAAATCCTGCATTAGTAGGGTCTACTTTTTCTGTACCCATAATAAGAGATTTATCTTCTTTTGTACTAGGCTTACCTAAAAAATCAATACCCATATCATTAAATTTTTCTTTTACTGTATCCATAAAATTTCTATCTTTTTCTGTAATAGAACTTTCATAGGGTAAATTATATTTTGCATTGTGTATAGCAACACCTGTTTTTAAAGCATACTCTCCTCTAATGCCTATTTGATTTTTAGCTTTGTCCGGCCATTCATGCATAGGTGTACCTACTTTTATGCCAAAGTCTCTTTGTATATCTATCATAGCAGTATTAAAAGCTATAGCTTGTGCCTTACCTTTTTCTGCTTTCATTACAGGACCTCCTATAATATCAGCCGATTTACCATCGGTAACATCAGCTAAACCAGCTCCCACAGCAGATGCAAAAACAGAAAATGGACTATTAAGAGGATTGACAACAGAAAACATGCTTAATTGAGCTTTACTAAAATCATTTAGTACATCTCTAGCTTGGTCAGGTAACTCAAATCTTTGGGTATCTGCATAGTTAATACCACCTTGAGGTATACCATCAGAAAATGTACTTTCAGAATCAGAATCATCACTACTTGATTCATATGGATTAATAGCTAGTAAACTTTGCAATTCTTCATTTGTTTCGTTTATGCTTTTTTGTTTATTTGATGTAGTAAATCTACTACCTAAATTATCGGGTATAGCATCTTTTAGGCTATTTGTACCTGTCTCGGTAGTAGGTTGTTTTTTTAAAAATGTCTTACCTGTAGGTATGGCTTGATTAGTATCGGAGACATTAGTCGCAGCCACTCGTGTAGGTACTTTTTGTTGTCTTACATTTAAAGGGGATTGTGTAAATGGGGTTGCTGTATTACTACCTCTAACAGGAACATTAGCTTGTTTCGGATTTAACTCTTGTTGTTTTGGTTTAGTTTCTGTGTTAACACCCATGTTAGATTCATTAAGTGTTTTTGTTTTATTATCTAGGTCTGTATTTTCTGTGGTAGGTGTAGTGCCGCCTTCAGCCATTGTTACTACCCCACCTCGGTTAAAATTTGAGTTGGATACCTCCTCCTCCATGTCATCTTTCATGTCGAGGTCATCCATACTAAAGGGAACATCATCAGGAATAGTGGCTTCTTCACTATTACCCATCTGACCCATGTCCTCCATTTTCTTCAAACCTTCTTTAGCTTTTTGTCTCATCATCATTAGTTTTTCTAATCCAACAAAACGAACAACGTCTGCAGGAAATACAAACTCACCCTCACTTAACTGAGCAGGTATATCATCTCTGACTTCCTCTCTAGTAGAACCTATAGGTACATCGTTTCCTGATTCCTCATCAACCATGCCGCCTTCATCTTTAAGTCCACCTTCTTCAAACATTTCCATCTGTTTAGTCATAGAGCCACCTTTAGCAGCTTTTTTAATAGGAGTTTTTCCTTTACCTCTAAACGTAGCTAATCGTTTAAGTAAATCAAGACGTTCAGGTCCACCCCCACCTTCTGCATTTATAGGTCTTCTAGGGTCTTGTTCATGTAGCTCTCCCTTTTCTAGACGATGAACTTCTAACTCAACAAAATCTAAAGTATCCTCATCAAAAGGTCTTCTTTCAGGTGCTTTGGGCATCTCTGCTTTTTTTATGTCTTTATTTTTTTTCTTCACCATTTACCTCTTCCCTTAACATTTTAAGTCGTTTAAGAATAGCCACTGCTCCTTGTGACCTATGAATAATAATTATATCGTCACTCTGTTCCATTATTCTATATTGATTTGCTATTTGACTATCAAAATAATTATTGAGGTGTGTTAGTAGCTGGGGGTTGTTGAGCAGCGGCTTGATTTGCTGCAGCACCTGCTTGTCCATCATTTCCTGTAAATCCTTGTTCACCCGGAGTTGGAGCTACTCCTGTTCCTATTGTGCCACCACCTGCTCCTGTAGGGTCTAGTGGATTTGCACCCATTGGGGGTTGTCCTGCTTGTGGAACTCCTGCTTGTGGTTGTGGAGGTCCTTGAAAACCTTTGAGTAGTTCAGCTTGTAAAACAGCTTCATCCATATTGTTAGTAACCTTGTCTGGGTCTAAGTCCATAGATTTAGCTATTTCTCTAATTATATAATTAAACTTGGCAAAAGGTGCGAGAGATGGAGCAGATGCAGTTTGTAAGAAAGAAGTTAATCTTTGACTACGTACTTCATTAGCCATCAGACTTTCAGTACCTCTTGCAACTACTTCTAAATCTCCTCTTATACTTTTGTCAAAATTAAATTGCATATTAAATCTAAACAATCCTTCACCTAATGGTTTAAGTAAATAATCATCTATATTCTTAACAACTGTTTTAATACTACCACTAGCTGCGTTCATTAACATAGATATACCTGATGCAGTCCTTCCTACACCTTGAACACCAGTTTGCCCATGAGCAAAAGATGGCATACCCGTACTTTCATCAGCTAACTGCCTAGCCTTGTCAAACAACTGTAAGTTCTCACCTGATACGTTTGGAAACTTTGTACCAAATATAGCTTGACCCGGAGCACCACCTTGTCTTCTAAACACTTTTCCCGGATATACAGATAAATCTTGTCCCGGAACTAAATTAGTCTCATCCACTTCTATAAGTAAATTACCTGATAGCACAGCGTTATCTACAGCCATTCTCATAAAACCATTCATAAGAGTTTGTGTATCATCCATGTTCTCAGCAATACCTACACCAAAGAATGAATATGGATTAAGTTCATAAGGAGCTGCCATGTAAGGAATAGTAGATGGCTTGAAAGGATTAAGAACCATTCTTATTAATTTGCCATTACATATCCATATGTTAGCTTGCAACTCATCATAGTCTTCTAATTCTTTAGGTATATCAATACTATTTTCTAGGAGCATTTCAACATCACAAGTACCCCAATATTCTAAGACTTCAAATCTTTCTACATCATGGGATGGTGCATAGTCAGATAAATCATCTTCCCAATACTTTTTGTCATAAGACTCTCCTTGCTGTATAACCTCGTCAATTACATTTTCACGAAAGTAAGGTCTCTTTTTTAAAGAACGTAGTTGTGTCCTTGACATTTTATGTCGTTCAATTACATATTGAGCTTCATCCATATTAGCAGCATCTGGGTCTGGATAAAAATTCCAAACGGATACATGAGAAGTAGTAGGAACTGTTTTAAATATAGGACTATATTCCCCTTCCTCATCCCAATTAGGATATTCTTTATCCATAGCAAAAGGACCTTTCATTACACCCGTGCCAAATAAAGCCATCTCAAAGATAGTACTTCTTAATTGTTTATTAGCACCTGATTCTTGAAGTTGGTCCATTATTCTTTTTTCCATGTTTTTAGCTGCAAGCATGGCTGGACTAAATGTAATAGCAGTAGGACTTTTTCCTACCCCTTCTTTAAGCCCTTCAACTTCTCCCAACTTTTTTTCAAGAGGTCCAAGCATTTCTTGTAAACTTTTTTCAGTAGCTCCTGCAGGTAGGTCTTTACCATCACCAGAAAATCCATACGGAGAGGATATAGGAGTATCTCCTTTAAGCTGTTCAGGCTCTTTAGGGTCAAATGACACATCGGAGACCACACCTTCTGGTAGAACTGTTGGCTCAACGCTAATAGGGAACTTGTGACCTGCAAATAACACATCAACCATTTGTCCATAAGCAGCCAATGTTTTAGTTTTTGTAACTTTAATAAACACTCTTGACTTTTCTGCTTCAGTAAATTGTACATCGCTTCCATATAATCCTCTATAGTTTCTATATGACCTCAACCACCGTTCTTCGTCATTGTTACGATAGTCTTCGGCACGTTGATACCTGTCCATAACAAATGGTATAATGTTAGACACATCGGCATCTGTAATAACACTTTCTTCACTATCTTCTAAAGCAATAGCATCATCATCCATTATTATTTCTTCTTCAGCCATGTTTTATTCCTTTAATATCCAAATGTTGAATCTGCTACGGGCATACTACTACTAGGCACACCCATTGGGTCGTAATCAAATATACTAAATCGTGGTCGTGACATTATACCATACCTTAACGCATCGTACAAATGGTCTTCTGAACGTGTGTCCACATCTTCTGGATTCTTTTTGTCCAAGGGGATGGATGGTAACTGTGACACAGTGTTCGTGCAAGTATTAAAGAAAACAAGTCGCGGCTCCTCTGTAAATTCATCTACCTGTAAACGTCTATGTATTTCATTCTTACCTGAGATACGACTACCTTTACTTCTATCTGAGGGTCTAAATCTACAGCCCCTCATAGTCATCTGTTCAGCCAAAGAAGGACCAGTATCCCCACGTTTATGCCAAAGAGAGCTATCCAAAACCCCATACTTAATATTTCCATCATCGGCTTCTGCATCCAATATCATATCTGCCAAATCTGCGGCAAGTACTTTGCTAGTATACAACTCTCTATATACAATAATCTGCTCATCTGGAGAAACAGCAAACCACAGCACCCCACTATAAGAACCATAACCATAATCACAAGACCTAAATTTAACCCAATTTCTTGGAATTGAAAAAGGCTCAATAACGTGAATATTCCTATCAAACTCAGAAAAAGCAGCACCTTCTTTAATATCCCAATCACCATCAAGCAATTGCTTACGTTGGTGTTCAGGTAGGGATAGAAGCATTGTCTCATAGTCACCTTGGGCTGCGAGATAGGGATTGTCAGATAATCTTGCGGGTATAAATCTTCTTTTAAATAATGGTTGTCCTGCTTTAGTGTGTCCTTTCGGATAGGAAAGGTCGTTACCCGACTCAATATCTGTGGCATTAAATGGTCTTCCATATGGTGCTGGGTCAATAAACATCTTCTTAACCCATTGGTGACCCGGACCTCCGGGATTTGTTGTTGCCCTCATATAAACAGGCAAATCGTGGGCAGTGGACCGTAGACGAGAACGCATGTAGTTCCATGCATATGGTGTGGACCATTGAGTCAACTCATCAAACCCTATCCAGCTAAACGCTAGACCCTGATATCGCAAGACATCATCATCTCTGTCGAGATATGACATCCACAATCTTGCACCAGATGGTGCAGTCCACTGCATTTTTCTCTCAGACCATTTTATTCCAGACCATATTTTTGGGTATATCTCCTTAGACTTAAATACAAGTTCTCTTAACTCTTCTGTTGTATGTCTTAATAGCAAACCACTAAATGATGGATGACCCATATATCTTAGTGGGTCTGCAAGCATGGCATATGATTTACCACCTCCTGCTGAACCACCATATAGTACTTCTCTCTCACCTGCTGCAAGGAAATCAGTCTGAGGTCCTTCATTAGGTTTAAAAATTACATTCTGTTCTTCTAGAGGTACTGCTTCTACGTCATTTACCTCTTTTATTTTAGACTCTAGAACCTGTTCTTTCTTCTTCGATGGCTTTCGCTTTCTCGATTGCTTTCTGGGCATACTCGGACCATTTTCTAAGAGTTCTAGCTTTGTTCTTACGTTGTTGCTCATGCATTAACCTTTTTCTTAAACCTACATGTGATATTACTCTACCAGTCTTCTTAGTTATCCAATTAGCTACTTGTCTGTAGGAATACTGTTTAGTGTGTTTTCTAGCTAATTCTATTGCTTCTAATTCGTATGGTATAGGGTCAAGTAAGTCATTGTCTTCATCGTTTATCTTATAACCAAAAGGAACGATACGTGCTATACGTGGTATCTGTGTCCAATTTTTCTGCTCTTCGTCTTTTAAATCGGTTGGTTGTGGAAGTTTCCAACTGCCTAAACTTCTATTCACTATTCTTTGCAGGCAATAACATAACACCACCTGTACTCTCCACTTGCATCTTCTCAGTCTTAACCAAGCCTGTTCTATCTAACAACTCTTTTGCTGCAGACATCTTCTCCTTAATACCTAGCTCTGTAGGGTCTAATAAACCACCGACCATAGCTACTGCTGCTCTAGGTGCATTTCTATTCATGTATAGTTGTGTAGCTTCCATTATCTCATCTTTTAGAGACTTGATAATATCTGTTGTACTAGAAGCATCTGAGTATCCTGCAAGTTTCTTAGCAGTAACAACATCTCCATTTGCTTGGTCAAATAGAACGGATAAAAACTTTAGCTGTCTTTCTGTTAGTTCTCTACTCATACTGGTACACCTTCTATTGCATAAATTTTATCTACACGGTCCATTAATCTTTGTGCTCTGTTAGTAGTCTGCCTATACCAATTACTATCTTCCATCTCATCTACCATCTTTACCCAATCTAAATCTTCAACTGCAGCAATTAAGTTTTTAAACTTGGACAGTCTTGGTCTACCTAATTGAAAACACATGTTAGCTAGTACATGTTGTATTTCATTAGGTAGGTTATCAAATTGCGAAAAGAGTAGCTTACAATCTTTTATAGTTGTTGCTATGTCTTTCGCAAACCATTCATCCACTTGTTCATGTGGTATCTTTGTTCCTACAGGACCTGCATATATTTCTTCATCCCAATCAGTAATAAGATGTCCTATCCCCCCGGTTAAATGTCCAAGTGAACATCTATAGGTTTCATACTTAACACCTTCGTCATTTGCTATTTCGTCTTGTAGTGTAATTAAATTCATTTTTTACCTATTATTTTCATTGCTTGTCCAGCACCCTTAATTCCAAAAGATGCACTAATTGCTATAAACAAAAGATACTGATACCACTCAGGGAGTGTGTTCAATACTTCAAAGCCTACTCTTACGTATTCTGTCATACTCGGTATAAACACTAGTATAGCAGGTAATAACAAAACAATCAAGGCAAATTCGTCTTTCCATGAATTATCTGTGGAATCTGCCATAGACTTCTCCCATGCGACTTCACCTGTGGCTACTTTCTCAGCTACAACTGCTTTAGCTCTAGCTTGTGCAACCTTAGCCTGTCCATCTGCCTTAACCTTTTCAACCTTACTAGTCATCCATGAACTAGCTAGATTTGCTATAGGTCCTATAAGAGCACCAAACATGACTATCTCCCTTGTTTTTTACGTAACGCTTGTACATGTTTATGATATAACCAATTACCAATCTTTAGGAATGGTTTAGCCATGTCCAAGTATATCAAGTATGTGTTTAGTTTCATCTGAATCTCGCTGTTTTCTTTGCAATCTTACGTGGCTGTTTAGATACTTGTTTACCTGCTGCACCTGCTTTGCGTTTAGCAGCCGTACTTGCGGCATATTCTGCGTTTGATAAATTTTGTATCGCCTGTTTGGGGAGATATCTTTCGCCAGTAGCATTTTTCCCTTGTATGGAATTTTTACCACTCTTAGTTCTCCATTTTTGTTTAGTCCAATTTGCTAGTGACTTTTGTGGTGCTTTCATAAGCTTCCTTAATCTCTTCTATTGTTCTATTACAACCTATACAAATATCATCTTCTAACTTACAGATACCCACACAGGGGCTACTCGATTGCACTACTCTACTTTACTAATGCTTATGTTAGTTTCAATAAGTCCATCGCTTTGTGCCCTATTGATATAAACTGTTCCTAGTAAGGCTAAGAAGCCACCTATTATAGCCACTACAAAAAGTATTGCAATAGCTTCACCTATTTGTTTTCTAAGCTTCTGTTGCTTGTATATAGTAGCCTGTCGTTCCTTACGTATCTGACCTTCCATCTCTAAGAGTTCATCATACGCTTGTGGTCCTTGTGTCATGTTTAAGTACATCTTAAGTTCGTACCGTTGTTCTTCTAGTTTCTTCTTAGCAGCGTAGGCTTCCAAAGCCATTGTTTCAACACTACCTGCTCCAAAGACCTTGCCGAATATCCCCGGATTCTTAGCTTGCTTCTGTGCGTTGTCCACATCTGAAGCTGCTCCCATCCAACGACTTACATCCCCTGACATCTGCTCTAGGTCTCTGCCTACAGCAAAGCCTTGTTTAATTGCACTAAACGCTTTAGATGCTACTCCAACTGCAAGGCTTATAGTCAAGGGGTCCATTATTTTTTCCTTATAGGTTTGCAGTACGCTGTTATCTGTAGATTAGCTCCTTGCTTCTGTGGTATAGACGGTTGCCTATGTAGTCGTTCTGCAAAGTATAAACATCTATTTATATCTTCAAAGGTTTGCGTTTGGTCTATAACTTTTAAT
>Ga0209337_1004136_pt1 | contig 10094 bp, 5 predicted proteins | sample LinPmetageLP53_FD_184044 | JGI IMG/M metagenome (GOLD analysis project Ga0209337, IMG submission 184044) | Marine viral communities from the Pacific Ocean - LP-53 (SPAdes) (version 2) | ecosystem: Environmental > Aquatic > Marine > Oceanic | place: Pacific Ocean | collected 2010-02-08 | reverse complement strand
CAGGAAAACCCTTCAACTGGAGGAACTATTTTATTTAATGGTAATTTTTCTACTGGAGATTTGAGTGGTTGGAATATTGGTGGTAATGTGACATTTAATAATGGTGGGATAAGAATAGTTTCAAATAATAATGGTGATAATGCATATGCACGACAAGAAATATTAACACCCGGTAAAGAATATATATTCACATACGATGTAATAGATATTTCTTCTACAGATAATACAGATAGAAATATGCATCTTGAATTATCAGGTGGAGATTTAGAAATACCTAATACTTTACCAACTGATGAACCTTCTACAGGAAATTCAATGACTTTTATATCTCCTCAAACAATGTTTGTAATAAAAAGAGGAGGTAAAAATACAGATGTTACTTTTGATAATATTATATTACAAGAATATGAAGACACTTATGTTACAACACCTGAATTATCAGGATGGAGTATTAGTCATTCTCCTAATACGGGTAATACAATATCTTTAAGTAATAATCAATTAACATTTAATAGTCAAGATAATTATAATTTATACATAGCAAGTTTTACTGAAGGTTATTTAGATGGTGAAGCAATTGAACATCTAAAAACATATAAAGTTAAAATTGATATTGAAAGTATTAGTAATCATAACCCAAGATTTGAATTAGGTGGAGGTACAAATGGAGTATCATTACAAGAAGGTATGAATGAATTTGAATGGACTCCTGATTTTTGTTTATATCCAAATCTTTGTGATGCATTAGGTTCAGACTACCCATATATGGGAAAAGTGGTGATTGGTAGAGGATATAATTCAAGTGACACTGCTTACCCATCTAACTTTGTTCTAAATAGTGTTTCAATACAAGAAATTACTTATACATTTGATGGGGTATTTGAACAATATATGAATCCTGACTATTATGATTCAATAACTCAACAATTTAATCCACATACTGACTTTAATTATTGGAATGGTGATATAAATAAATTTCCGATGGAAAGTTCAGTCGGACAGATATTTATAACTGATAATCAGGACTTGGATTTAAAACAAAGTTGTAAATTTGAATTAAACACTGGTGAGTTAAGTGGTAAATCTATTTATGATTCAAGTGGTAATTCAAATAAAGGACTTATAATTGGTGATTATAAAGTTAAAAAGAATAAAAAAGGTGAAAAAATGAGAAGAGATTCATTTATAAAAGTTCCAAAGAAAACTGGAAATAAAGATGGAGCATTGTAATGGCTGAATTTGAATTTGAATTTAATCAACAAGATACAGAATTAGTTGTAAGTCAAGGTACTGGAACATTTAATAGCAATGCTGATTATATACGTTTAACCATTTATCCTACTGAGGCAATTAACAACATTGTTGATTTACCTGATGATACTAAAGGTGTGGATGGAAAGGCTATATTTTTCTCTTCAAACGCGGTTGGACCATATCAAATAAACATAGCCCCATTTTTAGATTCCACAAATCCAAGTTTAGAAGAAAGAACAAAACAAGTTGGGCAAGATGAGGGTGATTTTAAAATATATAAAGGTGGTATTGCATCTAATCCTACTTATTATATAAAACCAAATGAAATATTTAATGATTTTGAATTACCACAAGGTGATTACAAAATACAAATTGATTTTTTATCTCAAGAACAAACCAATACATCATTTACAATCAAACAAGTTTCAACTTCAAGAAAAGAAGTTAGAATTAAAAATATTGATGGAGCTATTGTAGAGGGTTCATCTATTATTACTGGTTTAACACAAGCATTTAATGATGGTGAAGATAAATATCAATTCAAACATATATTGAATATTGGAACTGGTGACCACATTCCAATAATGAATTATGCATTTGATAAAATTACGGATGGTAAAGATAATCAATCATTAATTTTAAAACTTTATGATGCATTACCAGTTAATGTTGGAAATCTATCACAAATTACAATTGAAAAAGAAGTACTAACAACACAAATTCAAGATATATTTTATTTTTCTGATGTACCTGATGTTTTCTTTGGTGATGGATTACCCTCAGATGCTCAAGAGAATTGGATAAATCCTGATGGTAATGATATTCAATATCAAAACTACAATGAATTAACTGGTTCAATTGGTAATAATGCAGTAGATAATTTAATTTCACAAAGTTTTTATGATTATCCAAATTTAAATACAGATTATAGATTTTTTAAAAACCATACATTTTTTGGTTCTGCTAAAAAGAAATTAGAAAATTTCAACACAAAAATTGAAACCATACAATCTCATTATTCTGAAATATCAAGTTCACTTGTGGTTTCAAGTTCAATAAATGGTGATTCAACTTTTATAGTTCAAAAAAGAAAAAATTTATTTAAAAAAATAAATGATGAAATAAAAACATTTTCACCTTATGAAAGATTTTTATACTATGATGGTCAAAATGAATCAACTGCATCAGCTCCTGGTTTGGGTAAAAATTATGCAGATTCAACACCAGTTAACTTACTAAGTGATGAAGGTACACAATTAAATGCATTTGATGGTTTTAATGTTGTGTATAAACACACAACAACAAATATGGGTGTTGACACAATAGTAGATATATTTAATGGTAAAAATTTAGTTCAAAACAAACCATTTTTTAATTATAGTGGTTCTATTTATTTATCATTCTTACTAAAAGGTGATGAATTTATTACTAGCTCAATTGGTGGTGAATTTGGTGGTCCTGGTTTAAGATGGCCTAATGTTCAAACAAATACAACGCAAAATGGAATGTTAAATGATATAAAATTACCAAGAAGTTCACTTCATCGAAAACTTGTACAAAATCCAGCTATAACTGGAAGTGAATATAGAAGATTTATTTATGAAGCATCAATGTCATATTGGGCACCAACCAATGTAGCCAATGGTGATGGTATTCCTATTGATTTTGATATTCAAAAAATAACAAATTTTGAAGCTTCATCAACACACTATACAATTTTAAGTAACAATCCAAAAACAGGTTCGAACCCAATAAAAGATTCAACTGGTGCGTATCCTACAACAGTCATAACACAATCTGGTATTCGATTTACCGGCTCGTGTATGCCAGCTGGCGACCCATTTTTTGTAGGATGGGCTAATGTTGGTAGTGGAAAAACAACATCATCTTTTATAACTAATGTAAATGTAACTTTAAACAATCCAAATAATGTTTTACCATTTGATAATGTTTATAAAACAACTTCAACGGAATGGACAAGTTGGTATAATGGAATGATTGATTCCGCATCAGCTTTTGATACCGACAACATACATTCGTTTGAAAACAATTTACCTCTTTATATTCAAGGTAGTTCAGATTATCAAGATATGAAAGATTTTCTTTCATTACAAGGTGAACAATATGACTTAATTAGAAACCATATTGATTCACTGGGAACATTACACGATAGAGGATATAAAAAAACTAATTCACCACCTGAAAACACTTTACCAATGTTATTATCAAATATGGGTTATCAAGCTATTAATCCATTTACGGGTAATTTAACAGAAACATTGGGAAGTTATTTAACAAGTGTTACTTCAATTGATGATATTAAAAACAACACTTGGAGAAAAACTCTAAATAATTTACCATATATTTACAAATCAAAAGGAACTAAAAATTCTGTAAGAGCATTATTAAATGTTTATGGTTACCCACCTGATATATTGGAGTTTCAAGAATTTGGGGGTTCAACTGAAGAATCAAACCCAAGAATTTTTGTAAATAACCCACCATCAGGTAGTGGTATTGATTTATCTTTAGACACTTCAACTGGAAGTTTTTCTTTTACATCAAATAAAAGAAAACTTCCTAATTACAACTTTTCTTCAGTTAACAAAAGAATTTTAAATTTAGATTGGTGGATGGATAGTGCGAATATAAATACATTTGAATTTATTTATAAACACAATAATACAACTAATACTCAAACAATTTTAGAATCAAGTGGTAGTGGGGCTTTAAAAGCTGAAGCATCACTACAAGTTTTATCAGGTAATCCAGCACATTTTGATGGAACATTATTAAAAATTTCTTCAAGTGATGGTACAGGAAAAACTTATGTATTCGATGATGATAGCGATGGCGCTACAGGTACATTAGATGGCTCAGGAAGAGTTAGAATACAATTAAATGGTATAACTTTAAGAGATGAAATTGCAAATGAAATATCAAATTCAATATCATCTACTAATGGTCACTTTGGAAAAATAACTGTAGTTGATTCTGTACAATTTGTAACAAATAATGGTTTAAATTTTGTTACAAATGGTGGATTAAACTTTTTTGCAAATTCAAGTGGTTCAATAACTCTTACACAATCAACAGGAAGTGTAAGTGGTAATAATTTAGTAACTACAACTGCACCATCTATGTCAGTATCAGGATTTCTCGGTGGTAGTGATAATCAATCATTATGGGATTTAAGATTAGTTCCAAGTTCAGATGGAATTAGTTCATCTTTTGAATTTAGATTAAATAATACACCACATGCTTCATCATCAATTTCATCTAATGCTGTTTCGATGTCAACAGATTATTCTAATATATCAGATGGACAATTATGGAATGTAATGTTACAAAGAATGACAAGTAGTACTTCAACAAACATTAAAAATGAATATAGATTACATAGTTCACTTCAAGAAGGTAAAAAAATAAAAACTTATAATTATGTAACAATGTCACTATCGGGTAGTGGAACGGCGGGTGATAAAAACGCTATAGCTAATAAAAATTGGATGTCAAGTGGTTCAAGACATGCATTATCATCATCTAATTTATTTGTTGGTGAAACACATAGTGGTTCACTATCAGAAATAAGAGGGTGGTCTACAGCATTAAGTACATCTAAATTTAGACAACATACACTTAATAAATTTTCTACTGTTGGTAATACAATTAATTCACATAAAAATGATTTAGTTTATCATTTTAAATTAAATGAAAATTATACAAGTGCTTCAATATCAAGTTCAACACAAACAATGAATATTGTAGATGCAGCACCGACAACTACTTATTCAGATTATACTTTTACAAAATCTGGAACTACATTCAACACATCAAGTGTATATGGATTTGATTTTATTGAAGTTGTTAAATTATCTTTACAAGACAATATTTCTAAACCAAATGACAATAACATTTTAATAAATCCGAGAAAAAATATTATTGGTAATTTAAGTCCTATTCAATCAGCAGTTATTCCATTAACACAAAAAAATAGTAAACCATTATTTAAAACATCTGTAAAATTAGAATTATATCGTTCACCACAAACATTTGTTGATAATTTTATTTTAGATAAATTAAGTGGTTACAATTTAGAAACATTGTATGGAAATCCATTGAATTACTATTCACAATCATATGATGAATTTGATACATTTAGAGAAGAATTTTTTGATGCAAATCCAATAACCATTGATACAAATCAATTTGTAAGAGCTCATGAAAATATGTTTAATCATTCAATTATAGAAGGAATGAAATCAATAGTTCCAGCTCGTTCAACATTTAGTGGTAAAAATTCAAATGTTGGTGTGGAAATACGACCAACAATATTAGAAAAACAAAAATATGAAAACGAAAAACAAGATATTGAAACTAATCCAAATACAATAACAGGTAGTGTAAATCCAGTAGTAAGTTCACCGACATCGGAATACATACAACCAAAATCAGGTTCAATATCTATAATTTCAATAGAATCTATAATGACTGGTTCATCTTTAGTATTACCAAAATCAGGTTCAATATCACTATCACCATTAACAGGTGGTTCATCTTTAGTATTACCAAAATCAGGTTCAATATCACCATCACCATCATATGGTGGTTCAACTGTTGTACTTCCAAAAACAGGTTCAATTGATTATGCTTCTCATGCCAATAAATCATTTGTAAATATACACAATAGTTGGGGAACAAGTTCAGCTGATACTCAATTTTTAAATTACGCTGGTGGTACAGGTTCATATGGTACATTTAATACTTATCACATAGACACAAGATTTGTTTTTCATGCTATTGGTGACAATGAGTATTATTCAGCTTCAAATGGTGCGGCATCAAATTATACTAACTCATCGAGATTTTATAATAGATTATATTTAACAGATGGTATACATGCACAAATAACTTATGACAGTAAAAACTTTGGAACAGGTGCAGGAATTGTTACGGGAAGAATGATGGGTAAGACAAGATATTTTTCTACTGGTTCTGATGGGAATATTATTTTACCAGCAAATCACGTTAGTAGATATATAGACCATTATATAACTAATATGAATAATGGAACACAAAATACAAATCCAGGTATTTTAAATGTACAATACGAAGATTATTCAACAGCTTCATTTTATAGAGTAACTGTAACTGGTGGTGAAAATCAAATTATAGTTAAAAGTGGTAACCCAACAATAGGTAGTAATAATAAAATAATATATGGTTAATTTAAAATTGAGTATTTTTTCATTTTATTTATATTTATATATGAATTAAAGTATTTCGAAATTAGGAGATAAAAATGGGATATTTAGACAACGGGTCAATTACGGTTGATGCAGTACTAACAAAAAAAGGTAGAGAAATTTTAAAAAATGGTGGTAATTTAAATATCACTTCATTCACATTATCAGACACTGGAGTGGATTACACTTTATGGAATCCAAGTCATCCAAGTGGTTCAGCTTTTTATGGTGAAGGTATTGAAAACTTACCTATGTTAGAAGCTAGTGTTCATAGTGAATATAATCTTAGAAATAGATTAATAAGTTTAAATCAAAACACCATTTCAGTACCTGCAATTATATTAGGTAACTTAGACTCAAGTGGTGGAACAATAAAAACATTTGATGAAGGTGATGAGGACACAGGTAGAATATCTGTTGATTTAGTTGGTTTTTTATCAACTGGTGGTTTAGCTGCAAATCAATATTATTTTGTAATTCAAGACCCATCAATTATATCAACAAACGCTGCACTTATGAGTAATTTAAGTGGAACAAGTAGACAATTTTTACAAGAACAAGATATTCCATTTGCTCAACAATATGGATTTAATGGTGCGGCCTTTCAAATTACTCCAATTCAACAAGATACTGCTGGAAAACAAACAAATGTTTATGTAGTGCATGTTGAAACTGGTGCTTATAATTCATTTACAGTAACAAACAATATTACTAAGAACCAAAGAGCAATAAGGTCTACATCGTTAGGATAATAACAAATTAGGAGATTTATAAAATGGCTATAGCAGGTGGAAATATAACATTAGATTCAACGGAGGGAATGGACAAAATTTCCCAAACGGAAAAAGTAACGAGTCCATATTTTTCAAATGGTGACGCAGTTTTAGCTGCAGCTAGTACAGTCTCATCATCATTAACAGATACCAATGAAACTTACTTCTTTGGAATATCAAATTCATCAACACCAACAACAGAAGAATTTAATGTTGCATTTGGTAGTACAAATGGAGTTGGTTCGGATGATGATGCAAATGATATAAAAGCTCCAACTGAAGCTATTTATAAACAATACGCTAATTTACTTTTGGCTCCTACAGAAGTAACTGGTGGATTTTTTATTTCGTCTCCAGCAACAACAAGTGCTGTTGCTAGTGGTAAAGACCAAGAAATATATGTTCTTTCTGCAAGACGTTCAAATATGAAAGATAGAATTAATAAAGGAACTTGGCAAATAGCATTAAGTGGTTCAACCTCTGCAACTGCTGGGGCTCCAGCATTATATTTAAAAGATGATAGTAGTACAACAAATCCAACCGCTACACCTGTTGGTGATAGATATAATATTGTAAGTGCATCTTCTGCTGGTGTTATAGCTGGAGCAGCTACAGTTAAAAACTTTGGATTTTTCTATCCTGATATGGGAATTTTGGTACTTAGTGCTAGAGAATTATCAGGTTCAATTCCAGGTAAACATTCTGAACTAAATGGTGTTGTAGCATTTGATTCAGCTTCTCAAAAAGGTTTTGGATACACTACAGCTGTAGATGCAAATAAAAAAACTGCTCTTAGATTTGTAAATTGTTTACAACCTACTGGAGCTCAACTTGAATTTAGAGATGAAGAAGACCAAGTAAGTGCTCAATATTTTTGTAGAGTTAGAAGTGGACAAATGAATTTTTCAAACAATCCAACATTCGTTTCAGGTTCATTAAATGAAATGAGACAATCAAAAATGCATGGTAACCCAAATACATTTATCACATCAGTTCAATTATATAATACTAATGGAGATATGGTTGCTGTTGGTAATCTTTCAACACCATTAAAGAAAAACTTTACTTCGGAAGCAACAATAAAAGTTAAATTAACTTATTAATGATATGTTATGTCAGATTTTGTATTTAAGGAGATTGATAAATCAACGGTAATTGAAAGTAATCTTGTAAATTACACTCAAAACCTTACAGCAACTTCTTTAGGTGTTCAATCAAAAAAAATAGTTTCTGGTTCAATAAGTAGTTCTTATTGGGATTCACTAAATGTATTGTTTTATACAAGTGGTTCTCCAAAATATGGAAGTGAACTAAAATTTACAGCTCCATCAAGTAATATGTCAATTAAACCAACTGGTGCTGAACAATTCTTAACTAAATATCACGGATACCCAAGTAGTTCTTTAATAATAATTGCATCTCAATATTATGGTGAAAAAATAAAAGAAGGAAGTTTTATATTTACGGATTTAAATAATTCATCTTCTATAGATACAACTATAAAACCAATTATAAGAGATGATGGTTTTGGAAATTTATATTCTACTAATGCTAATTCAAATTTTGGAACATTAACAGCTTCACATGGTAGTACTAATAATTCCGTTTCATCATCAGAAAATTATGTTGGGAATATATTTTATGATAAAGGTTTAGCTATTATAACAGAAACTGGTTCTTGGAGTGGTAGTGTAAATTATTCAGATTTAGCTACAAATTATACATTAAAATTTGATTCACAACATACAATTACAACTCAAGAATATAATGTTACTTTATTACCACAAGATTATAATTTAACAACAAATTATTCGATTAGACATGTTTTAAGTGGTAGTTCAAAACCATTAACTTTAAGTACATCAACTTTAGCTTCCACATTTACAGGTAGTGATTTTCAACCATATATAACTCAAATTAATTTGTGGCAAGATGGTGATTATGATACACCCGTTATTCAAGCTACTTTACCAAAACCAATTAGAAAAAGTGACAAAATAAATTTAAGATTTAAAATAAAATTAGACATTTAGGAGAAAAATGGTTTCATTAGGATTAGATGCATCAACGACTTGTGTCGGTTATGCATTCACACAAGATAAGAAGATTCTCGATATGGGATTCATCGACATCAAAAAAGAAATAACACCCAAAGATAAAGTAGAAAAAGTTCTAGGATTTTTGAATGAAAGTCCGTATATTGATAAAGTGTTTGATATTAACATTGAAGATAGTTTATCAGGATTTGCTGGTGGAAGAACTTCACAACAAGTTATTATCAAATTAGCTAAGTTTAATGCTATACTTTGTTTTATGTTAGAACACTTTGATTTCAGAGTTCACAACATAAATCCAATGACTGCTAGAAAGAATGTATTTGGAAAAGCAAGAGTCAAGGGAATAAAGGCTAAAGATTTAGTTAAAATGAAGATAGAAGAAATGTATAATACCAAGAAATGGTGTAAAGAAACTACACGGGGAAATTGGGATAAAAGAAATATTGATATGTACGATGGTTTAGTAATGTCACTTTTTGAAGAAAAAGCTTGACTTTAATACTAAATCTTTCGTATATTGTATTAGATGTATAAATACGAATTAGTCACATTGTTGGAAAAAGTATTAATGAAGAGTTACCAGATGAAGAATGGTGAAAGTGCTTTTCATTGTCCTTTCTGTAATCATCACAAAAAGAAATTACAAGTAAACTTTGACACCCAAAAATGGCATTGTTGGGTTTGTAATGCTGGTGGGCATAAGATTGGAATATTACTTAGAAAGATAAATGCACCTAAACAAATTATATCAGAGGTATTAAGAA